>Ga0172372_10000231_pt1 | contig 86741 bp, 76 predicted proteins | sample LakKiv5m_2_FD_114544 | JGI IMG/M metagenome (GOLD analysis project Ga0172372, IMG submission 114544) | Freshwater microbial communities from Kabuno Bay, South-Kivu, Congo - kab_092012_9.5m | ecosystem: Environmental > Aquatic > Freshwater > Lake | place: Democratic Republic of the Congo... | reverse complement strand
CGATTTTTGGTTCAAGCACAATACCTCTGTAAGATCGGCCACTCTGATCCATCATTTGTAGCGGACTGCCCGCACTCAGCCTGTCTCTATCAACTTCACCCTTTTCGTCCTGGAAATTTTCAATGGGAATTTCAACAACAGCCTCTTCCTCAAATACCCCATATGCGTTCTCCGGGGCAAGTGTAAAGGCAAAAGTATGTCCGGATGTCAATTCTTCCAGATTTTCTTCAAATGCAGGAATCATCATTCCTGTTCCAAAGATAAACTGCAATGGCTCAGCACCAAAAGTTTCTTCGATGAGTTCGCCTTCTGCGCTGTTTTCCGTGAGTTTATAGTGTAACGAAACAACACTGTTTTTTTGAATTTGCATGATTCCTGAATTATGTAATATAGATTAAAAAGTAAAGATAGTAGATTGTGCCTCATTCTGCAAGGACACAAATGGATATGGGATTAAAAATCAGATGCGCACGGAGCTAAATCCTTATTGATCTGGTTGATAGTTCGCTCCCTGAAATCAGGCTGAAATTTGTGATTGATGTAGTTGACCAGATTCGCAACTTCAGTAGCACTAAAATCAGGAAATCCGGGCATTTCCCGCACCACGTACTGATTGTTTTGAAGCGTGCTGTCTTTTTTCCCCCGTATGATGAGACAGGCCATTCCGGAAGTTCCCAGAAGCCTGGAATTCTGCAACGCCGGTATGAGTTTGCCCAATCCCGAACCATCCTCCATGTGGCAGTTCTGGCATCTGGCTTCATAAAGCCTTTTTCCCTGCATATATGGCGAATCATAACACCCATAACCAAATATGGATATAAAATAAAGGGCAAGGATGCCAAAATACTTATTCATATTCTTTCAATAAAGTAAAAATATCTTCTATAAACTGATCAGTTTTACTGCTGTCCGTGCCTTCGGAAAATGATCGTACATGACCGCTTTTGTCGACTAGAATAATTTTCCCACTGTGATCAAAACCACCCGGAGCTTCCGGATCTTCAAGGGCTACCACAAAAAAATCATTGGCAAGATCGAGCGTAAAATCCTTCTCCCCGCTCAGGAAATGCCAGTTTTTTGAATGTACTCCAAGATTGTCAGCATATATTTTTAGTTTCTCCGGAGTGTCTCTTTTCGGGTCTATGGTAAATGAGACCAGCCTTACCTCCGTGTGATTCTTAACAGCTTCATGGATTTTAAGCATTTCCTTCATTACTTTCGGACAAATCGAAGGACAGGACGTAAAAAAGAAATCTGCGACATATACGTAATTCTTCAAAGTGTCGCTGGTGATAACGATACTATCCTGATTGAAATATGAAAAAGGACGTATTTTATGATAAACTACATTTTCGCCATCATCTGTGGAATTTCCAAGATAGGGTAGTTTTTCTTCTGTATGACAGCCAAAACCTACCATCACCGCAAATAAATAAGTATAAATCTGACGCATGGCTATTTTTCTACTGGCTTTGCGTTTTGAATAAATGCATTAGAGGTTTCAATGGCTCTTTTCATGTCTGAACTCACCTTATCTACTTTTGCTTTTTCTTCAAGCAAATATTTTTCTATTAGCAAACTATCCTCAGGTACACTGAAATTGTGCATCCAGCTCATCATACCTTCGTCTGCCGCGTCAATTAAAATGATCAGACTATCGATTTTTGCCTGTTCAGTCTGGCTGAGCGAATGGTCTTCTTTCCAGGATTTAAGAAATTTCTTGTTTTTGTGCAAAGTTTTCATTTCAGGCATGATTTCATCATGAACTTTCATGACTTCATCATATAACGGATTAGATTGATCACCGCTCATTCCATGCTTATGGTGACATGATACAATACATACAGTAATTACCAGGAATAAAATTCTGAAATAAGACATAGAAAAGATATTTATGTAAAAAGAATAATTTAAAAATCCAGATTTGCTGTTCAAAAAAAAAACAATAAGATTTAAAGTTGACTTTGTAAAATTATTTGTTTTCTGACTTTAAAGACGCATACAGAAATATACGCAACATATTTTATAAACTTGAAGTCAAAATAAATAATCTGCAACTTTAACCTCCATTGTGACGACATTATGACTTGTTTTTTATTTATATATATAAAAACAACCTGTTCATTTTTTTGTTTTGGGTTAAAGTTAAATGAACCTAAACAATACCATGGAAAAGCGCGCAGTTGTATGGTTTCGTAATGATTTAAGGTTGCATGACAATGAAGCACTTGTTGAGGCAATAGCTACGGGAGCAGAAATAGTCCCTGTTTACGTTTTTGATGAGCGTATTTTTTCCGGTTTTGACAGATTCGGATTCGAAAAAGCATCAAAATTCAGAACCAGATTCATTATTCAGGCTATTCATCAGTTAAGAGAATCCATACGTGAAAGGGGAGCAGAATTAATAATCAGGGTAGGTAAGCCTGAAAAAGAGATATTCGACATTGCCCGTGAAGTAAGAGCATCCTGGGTCTTTTGCAATCGGGAAAGGACAACTGAGGAACAGCAGGTTCAGGATGCCCTGGAAAAACAGTTGTGGACTGTCGGACAGGAAATCAGGTATACCAGGGGCAAAATGCTGTATTACACGGCAGATTTGCCATTCCCCATCACTCAGGCGCCTGAAATATTTACCCAATTCCGTAAAGAAGTAGAAGATATTGTGCCCGTGAGATTTCCATTGGATACGCCCGAAAACATTCCAATGTCAAAGGTAGTTCCGTATTCCGTAGACATTCCCGAATTGAAAACCTTTGGCAAAGATGATCAATTTGATCAAAGTCATATTGAAAATCATCGCTTTCAGGGTGGCGAGAAAGCCGGATTGGAGCAGCTTAAGTATTACTTGCATGACACAGGTTTGTTGCACCGGTATTTTGATACCAGGAACAATATGCTTGGATGGGAGTTTTCTTCAAAGCTTTCTGCGTGGCTATCAACAGGTTGTGTGTCTCCGAAAAAAGTTTTCCATGAAATAAAGCGTTTTGAAAAGGATTTTGGGAAGAGTAAATCTTCCTATTGGTTGTTTTTTGAACTATTGTGGCGAGATTTTTTCCGCTTGATGGGAAAGAAGCATGGCGACAGCATTTTCAGGCAATCCGGTATAAAAGGTAAGGTCCAGCCCTGTTCAGATAATCCGGAAGCTTTTCAAACCTGGATGAATGGCACTACCGGAGTGCCACTTATAGATGCAAATATGCGACAGCTCAAAGAAACCGGATTTATGAGTAACAGGGGCAGACAAATAGTAGCTTCGTTTCTGGTAAATGATTTGCAGGTCAATTGGCTTTTAGGTGCGGCATACATGGAATCCATGCTCATAGACTATGATCCATGTTCACATTATGGCAACTGGAATTATATAGCGGGCGTAGGTAGTGACCCCAGGGAAGACAGGTATTTCAACCCTGTCACTCAGGCTAAGAAATATGATCCTGATGGAGATTTTGTCAAATACTGGATTCCTGAGCTGCAGCATATCCCGGCGCCTTATCTGCATCAGCCATACCTGATGAACGAGCAATTGCAAAAAGAGTATAAGATTGTACTGGGTCGGGATTATCCTTTTGCGGACATGTCCCGGGTTTTATCTGCCTGAGAGATGACTTTTACCTTGTTTATCTTTGTTGAATTTGCAATTGAAGGAATAGTATTTTACAATACATAGTTCTATATGGTTCATTGGTAAAAGATGGTATAACTATACCTTAACATAAATTTTCTGCAGATGTGCGTATCTTTGCACTATGGCAAGAATAATGTGTTTGGATTATGGTTTAAAAAGATGCGGGCTCGCAGTTACCGATCCATTTCAGATTATTGTAAATGCCCTGACAACAGTAGACACAGTGACTCTGAAACAGTTTTTGCAGGAATATTTTAGTCATGAAAAGGTTGAAAAACTGGTTATCGGCAAGCCGGTCCATCGTGACGGAAATCCTACTCATATCATGAAGGACATTGACATGCTGGTTCAGTGGCTACAAAACGTTTTTCCTGCTCTTCTGGTGGATTTTCAGGATGAATCCTTTACGTCTGTCGAAGCCAGGGAGGTGATTATGCAAAGTGGCGTTTCCCGAAAAAAGCGACAGGACAAGGCTATGGTAGACAGGGTGAGTGCTGTTCTTATTTTACAAAAATATCTTAAACATATCTGATATGATTTTACCGGTTTTTGCATATGGACAACCTGTACTTAAAAAAGTAGCTGTTCCTGTGGATGAGCATTATCCTGATCTTGCTCAATTGATTTCCAATATGTGGGAGACCATGTATGCTGCACATGGGGTAGGGCTTGCAGCCCCTCAGATCGGACTTGGCATCCGGTTATTTATTGTAGACACTGTGCAGATTGCTGATGAGAAAAAAGATGATTCCGGAATAAAGAAGGTGTTTATTAATGCTGAAATGCTTCATGAATTTGGTAAATCGTGGTCGTATGAAGAAGGTTGTCTGAGTATACCCAATATCAGAGGAGAGGTGGAGCGTTTGTCTGATATCAGGATTAAATATATGGATGAAAAATTCAATTGGCATGAAGAAAGCTATAGCGGAATTCACGCGAGGGTCATACAGCATGAATATGACCATATTGAAGGGAAATTGTTTATCGAAAAATTAAAACCCTTGAAAAAAAAACTCATTCAGGGTAAGCTCAATAAAATCAAAGCTGGCGAGGCTACTGCCGATTACAGATTAAAATTTGCAAAAATCTGATAGCTATCGATGTGAGTTATTCAGAAAATTTGAAATAATTTCCTTTCCAAAAGTTGTCATGATGGATTCCGGGTGATATTGTACCCCGAAAACAGGAAGGTGTTTATGCTGGACCGCCATGATATTGCCGTGTATATCTTGTTGGGTAATCTGAAGAATAGCGGGAAGCTCTGTTTCATCAGCAACCCATGAATGGTATCTTCCTGCCATAAACCCTTCCGGAATATTATTAAAAATAATACTCTGATGTTCGGTATAAAACATTTCAGACTGAATGCCGTGATATACATTATCAAGTGATTTCAGTCCACCGCCAAAAGCAATAACAATAGCCTGTAGCCCCAGGCATACGCCCAGAATAGGCTTTCGATTTCCAAAACGGTGTATGATGTCAAGTGTCTTACCGGCTTCTTCCGGAAGTCCGGGCCCAGGTGAAATAAAGATGTATTCAACATCTTCAAGGACTGCCATATCGATACAGTCATTTTTAAGAATAGCCACCTTTTCATTTGAAGTTACTTCAATAAGGTGCTTCAGGTTATAGGTAAAAGAATCGTAATTGTCAATAAGAACTATCTTTTCCGCCATACTATATTATTTTTTAAAAAATCTCGCTCCAGCCGGATTGCATGCTGGTCAAGGATTGATTGATCCATGCTTCTGCTTTTTCTTTAAGATTGGTGCCATCGGACTCTGTCATAGGAGGTCCGAAATGTAGTTTTGTGTATGTCACCGGCTTAGAAAATTGCCTGAAATACTGAGGTACAAATTTTGGGAGTGTCCATAAATCGCTCGGATGTTTATATTCCAGGGCTACGGGGACAACCGGGATATTGTTTCTGGCAGCCTCCATGAAAGCACCGAATCGGAAGGGTAGTGTACCCTGACGCATACCTACTGTTCCCTCAGGAAATACCAGCACATTGTGTCCGCTTTGGAGGATTTCCGTTATTTTGGATCTGGCATCTTTGCGCGAATCCTGATTTTGACGGTCAACCCAGATAACCCCGGTCAGTTCTGCACCAACATTGATGATCGGGTATCTGGATACCTCTGCCTTAGCCACCACCAAAGCGTCAAAATAGGCACTCAAAATAATCGGATCTGCAAATGATCTGTGATTGGCTACATAAAGCGCCGGATAATCAGGGATTTCTCCCTGGCTATCTACTTTAATATTTAATACCGGCTTCCCTACAAATTTTGACCAGATCCTTCTGAGTTGCAATGCCCGTTTTCTGTTGTGCCGCAATACCATGCACCTTATTCCATAACCAGATATAAAAATGATCATAGAGGAAAATAGTACCAGCGCCCTGGAAAATGCCAGAACACGCATCATTAATATCATGGTATCACGGGTTGTGTTCGGGCTTCATCTGAGGGAAGAAGAGAACGTCCTGAATTGAAGTCTGATTTGTCATTATCATAGCCAGTCTGTCCATACCTATGCCAAGCCCTGCTGTTGGAGGCATTCCGTATTCCAATGCTCTTAAAAAATCTTCATCCAGCACCATAGCTTCTTCATCTCCCCTTTTTCCCAGTTCGAGCTGTGCCTCAAATCTCTGACGCTGGTCGATAGGGTCATTGAGTTCTGAAAATGCATTGCAGATTTCTTTTTTATTGCAGATGGCTTCAAATCTTTCGACCAACCCGGGCTTTGACGCATGCTTCTTGGCAAGTGGAGACATTTCGACAGGATAATCCGTTATAAATGTTGGTTGAATCAATTGTCCCTCGCATTTTTCTCCAAATATTTCATCAATAAGCTTGCCTTTTCCCATAGTGTTGTCAACAGGAACATGCAATTCCCGGGCTGTTTTGCGCAGCATGTCTTCATCCATGTCACTGATGTCAATTCCTGTAAAATGTGCTATAGCTTCAAACATGGTAAACCGCTTCCATGGGCGCTTAAAATCTATCACCTGATCGCCTACGGTTACTTTTGTAGTGCCATGAAGATCAATCGCAACTTTTTCCACCATCTCTTCTACAAGGTTCATCATCCATTGATAATCCTTGTATGCGACATAAAGTTCAATTTGTGTAAACTCCGGATTATGAAATCTTGACATTCCTTCATTGCGAAAATCCTTGCTGAATTCGTATACCCCGTCAAATCCACCTACAATAAGCCTCTTGAGATACAACTCGTTGGCAATCCTGAGATACAACTTCATATCCAACGTGTTATGGTGGGTTGTAAAAGGCCTTGCAGCCGCACCACCATATAATGGCTGCAAAATAGGTGTTTCAACCTCCAGATATCCTTTCTCGTTGAGGAATGACCTGATGGAATTGTACATCTTGGTCCTTTTTACAAACACCTCTTTAACATCGGGATTTACTACCAGGTCTACATATCGCTGTCGGTATCTAAGTTCCGGATCTTTAAAAGCATCATATATATTTCCTTCATCATCCTTTTTGACAACCGGCAATGGCCTGAGAGACTTTGATAATAATTTTAATTCTGTAACATGAATTGTGCATTCACCCATTTGAGTATAAAACGCAAATCCTTTAATGCCTATAAAATCGCCTAAATCAAACCATTTTTTAAAACCCTCATTATACAGTGTCTTATCCTCGCCCGGACAAATATCGTCTCGCGATATGTACACCTGAATACGCCCTTCCTGATCCTGCAATTCACCAAAGGAAGCTTTTCCCATGATCCGGCGTGACATCAACCTCCCTGCTATCGAAATCTCCTGATAAGTTTTATCTCCTTCTCGAAATGATTCTTTTATTTCGGTAGTGGTGCAATTAACCTCAAATAATTCGCTTGGATATGGTTCAATGCCTGCCTCCAGGATTTTTTGTAAATTTTCTCTTCTGATTATTTCTTGCTCGCTCAAATGGTGTTGCATGGATAAAATAGAATTTTTTTGTGCTGCAAAGATACATAAATTCAAGATGTTTAAAAGTATCCTTGTTTTATTAGTCTTTTGCGGTGTATTCATGCATCAAAGGACAGCAGGTCCCAGCAATAATATGTACATTCAATCTTTACCCCAAATGAGCGTTAAGCCAAAATGACGCTTAATTAGAGATCGCCAAATATTTAATATTTCTTTATGCTTTGCGCTGGATAAGTTTAATTATTTTGATACTTGATATCTTCGCGGCTAGTAGTGTTGTCTTTTCCAAAAGTCGCTTTTATGAATAAAAAATCACCTGATTATTTGAAAAAGTATACAATCAAAAATCCAAAATAAAAAAGCCCCCCCTCTAAAAAGAGGAGAGGCAAGCCCCAAAATTTTAATTCATTAAGCTTCAATCGAAACAAATGTAAAGATTAATATTTCAAAATAATTTACTCTGAGTTTAATTACCTGATTTTTTTAAAAAATATATGAAATTAGATGGAAAGCATATTTTTAACCATTATTATTGTGCTTCAGGTATTCAACCATAAATAGCACCTGTGATGAAACAAATAATCTATCTGATATTAGTTCTTTTTGCGTGTTTTTCCATTGATATTAAAGCACAAACTGCAGCTACTGATTTTTCCAAACCTCCTCAATGGACTAAAGATGCCATTTGGTATCAGATATTTGTAGAGCGATTCCGAAATGGAAATGATGATAACAATCCTCGATTACCTTGGATCAAAGGCGCTCTGCTGGATTCATTTCCTCCCACCTGGGAAGTTACACCATGGGGACATAACTGGTATGCCCAGGAAAATTGGGCTCAGGAAACCGGCCTCGACTTTTATAGAACAATTCAGATGCGCCGTTATGGCGGTGATCTGGAAGGAGTACGAGAAAAAATAAATTATCTAAAAGATCTTGGGATAAATGCAGTCTATTTCAATCCACTCAATCATGCACCTTCTTTACACAAATATGATGCGGCGTATTATCATCATATAGACGCATGCTTTGGACCAGATCCTGAAGGAGATTTAAAGCTGATTCAGTCTGAAAACCCCGGCGATCCGGCTACATGGGTATGGACAAGTGCCGACAGGTATTTTGTTGACCTGATTAAGGAATTTCATAATCAGGGAATTAAAGTTGTTTTGGATTTTTCCTGGAACCATACAGGAAGTGAGTTTTGGGCTTTCAGGGATATTAAGTCAAAAGGAGCAAGGTCTGCATATAAAGATTGGTATGCCGGAGTTCGGTTTTCGGAGGACGGCAGTTCGCTTGAACATTATGACGGATGGGTTGGTATAGCTACATTACCTGAATTAAAAAAAATAAATACGACAGGTAAAATACAAGGTCATCCATATGAGGGAGATATGCATCCTGAAGTTGTAAGCCACATTCAGGCAGTATCAAGGCGGTGGATGGATCCCAATGGTGATGGGAATCCGGCAGATGGGATAGACGGGATGCGACTTGACGTAGCAGAACATGTTCCACTTGGCTTCTGGAGGTCTTTTCGAAAATTTGTTCGTTCGGTAAACCCGGATTTTTTTCTCATGGGAGAAAACTGGTGGACTTCCTGGCCGGATGTTCTCATGGACCCTGTTCCGTGGGTAAAAGGAGATATTTTTGATGCTGTAATGCATTATCAGTGGTATAAAGTGGCCAGAGGATTTTTTGCCGGATCTGCTGATGGTATGAATTTGGAGCTATTTAAAAATAAAATAGATTCCGTTTTTCTGCGGTACAACCCGTACACGCGTCAGGCTATGATGAATCTTGGTCCTTCTCATGACGCGCCGAGATTACTTACCGACTTTGCTAATAAAAATAAATATAAGTTTCAGTGCAAACCCTCAGATAACGCCTCATATTACACAGGGTTGCCGCAGGATATTTTTCGCAAACGCGCAGCCATGTTGCTGCTCCATCAATTCACCTTTATCGGTGCGCCCCACATTTGGAATGGCGACGAAATGGGCATGACCGGAGCAGATGATCCAGACAACAGAAAGCCATTGTGGTGGGGAGATATATCTTTCTCATCTGAATCTCAACATCCGGCATCAGCCTATAATTATTTTGATGTACCTTTTTTCGATAATAGCTGGCATAATTATTATAAAAGCTTGATTAAACTTAGAAAGCAACACGCGTCTTTACGAACTTCAGATTATACCTTTGAAGACCACCCCAGTATGCTCATTTATAAAAGGACAAATGAAACAGAAACCGTTTATGTGATTATCAATCCGGATGAACAACCTGCTCATATTCCGGACAGATATAAAAAAATGGAGTTGATCTTTTCAACACAGGATTATGAAGGTTTAGATAAACCTTTAGGCGGTCTTTCGGGTATCGTCTTAAAAAAATAATATTGACCTCATACCGCACAGGTGAAGCTCCTGCGCAGCTTCATTCTGATTTTTAAAAATGTAGCTTGTCATTTCTAATCAACGCTTTTTCGCTGTCAAACTATCCCAATTTGTTGATTTCTGAGCCAGGGGTTATCATAATTATACTTGTCTTTTGACGTATTAAACAACCATTTTGATATTTGAGTATATGATTCTCTTACTTCTGTCGATTTCATTATTATAATTGTATTATTTATCCTGCAGATATCAAAAATATCATCATATTTGCAGTGAATTTTAAAACAATTTATATGCATCGTAAAATTTTGCTTCCAGCTATACTGGCTATTGGAAGCCTGACCGGGCAGGCGCAAATCAATCAGATTGAATTTAAGGAATTTACGCTTCCCAATGGATTACATGTCATCCTTCATCAGGACAAAAGTACTCCGATTGTTGCCGTAAGTGTAATGTATCATGTGGGCTCCAAAAATGAGAATCCTGAAAGGACTGGTTTTGCTCACTTTTTTGAACACCTCCTGTTTGAAGGCTCTGAAAATATTGGAAGGGGCGAATTTGATAAATACATAGAAAAAGCGGGAGGCACCCTCAATGCCAATACTAGTTATGACCGCACTTATTATTTTGAAATTTTACCATCCAACCAGCTTGAACTCGGTCTTTGGCTTGAGTCTGAAAGAATGCTCCATGCTAAGGTTGAAAACACAGGTATTGAAACTCAGAGGCAGGTTGTAAAAGAAGAGCGAAGACAGCGTATAGATAACCAGCCTTATGGAAGTCTCCTGGAGCAGGTTATGAAGCGCGCCTTTAAAGTTCATCCTTATAAATGGCCAATAATAGGTTCGATGGAGCACCTTGATGCTGCTCAGGAATCGGATTATAAAAATTTTTACAAGGATTTTTATGTACCAAATAATGCCATCCTGAGTATTGCAGGGGATCTTGATTACGATGAGGCGGAGAATATGATCCGCAAATATTTTACTTCTATCCCTAAAGGCACAAAAGAAGTTTACAGACCACAGATCGTTGAATCGCCATTGGGTGGTGAAGTAAGGGATACGTTTTATGACAACATCCAATTGCCTGCTGTTGTCATGGGATATCGGGTTCCTGAGCAGGGCACCAAAGATTATTATGCTGTTTCTATGCTTGGAACATTGCTGTCACAGGGGCAATCTTCCAGGTTACAGAAAGCTTTGGTCGATGAGCAACAAAAAGCCCTTTTTGTAGGTAATTTTTCACTTGATCTGGAGGATCCGGGTTTGTCCATTGCTTTCGGTATTGCCAACATGGGTACGGATGTCGTTGATCTTGAAAAGGCAATCACAGAAGTAATAGAAAAAGCCCAGACAGAACTTATGTCTGATGAAGAATATACAAAGCTGCGCAATCAGGTAGAGAATGATTTTATTTCTTCCAAAACTAGGGTAGCAGGTATCGCAGAAAGCCTGGCTAATTACAAAATGTACCTGGGGGATGCCAACCTTATTAATACGGAACTTGACCGGTATCTTGCAGTGACCAGGGAAGATATACAGGCTGCCGCACAGAAGTATTTTACCAGGGACAACAGGGTAGTGTTGCATTACCTTCCAAAGCCTATAAATCCGTAAATGATAATATGAGCTTTTCTTCCCTCAAAATATATGATCATTGCTCGGATAAATAAGCATAATGAAAATATTTTACAAAATTCAAATAAACTTCTAAATAAGATACACGCGGTGTGCAAGGCTAAAAATTAAGATATGAAATCGACATGAGTAAAAGTATCATTTACTTAAAAAAGGTAATGATTATTTTACTCATCAAAGATTCCATATGACCTTAAAAACCCAGTTACGCAGCGCGTGACTAATTAAAAAAAAAGTAAAAATATGAAAATTAAATCCATTTATATTTTATTGGTTGCAGCGACGATTTTTACATCAGGCTGTACAAGAAAGATGTCTGAAAGCACTTCTTCTTCGGGCCAGGAATGGAGGTCCAAGGCACCTGGCGCCGGTACGGCGAGACCCGTAGAATTGGGAACGTATGCTTCTTTTGAGCTGGATAACGGATTAAAAGTAATTGTAGTTGAAAATCATAAAATTCCAAGAGTGTCCTACCAGCTGTCACTCGACAATGATCCCGTCAAGGAGGGAGATAAAGCCGGCTTTGTTTCACTTGCAGGTACTATGCTTGGTAAAGGTACCTCTTCCAGATCAAAGGCACAGCTGGATGCGGCTATAGATTATATAGGTGCATCAATTAATACAAGTGAAAGCGGCATTTTTGCTTCTTCCCTCAAGAAACACAGCAGCACCTTACTGGATATCATGACTGATATGCTTTACAACCCTGCCTTTCCGGCAGAGGAGCTGGAAAAGGAAAAGAAAAGAACAATTTCCGGTCTTGCTACTGCAAAAACGGATGCCAATGCCATTAATTCCAATATTTCTCGCGTCGTTGTGTACGGAAAAGATCATCCTTATGGCGATGTTCAGACAGAAGTTACTACAAAAAATGTAACTCTGGATGATGTCAAAAAATATTACATGGATTTCTTTAAGCCAAACAACGCGTATCTCGTTATTGTAGGTGATATTACTCCTGCAGAAGCAAAGATCCAGGCGCAGAAATATTTTGGTTCATGGACAAAAGGACTGATTCCGGGATATACCTACACCAGACCTGTTCCACCTTCTCAAAGAAAAGTGTCATTTGGTCATAAGGAGGGAGCGGTACAGTCAGTCATTAATATTGCGTATCCTGTAGATATGAATCCCGGTAACCCGGATATTGTAAAGGCGGGTTTGATGAATTCGATTTTAGGAGGTGGTATCTTCAGTGGAAGGCTCATGCAAAATCTAAGGGAGAAAAAAGCCTATACATATGGCGCCCGTTCCAATATCAGCAATGATAAGCTCATAGGCGAATTCAGTGCTGGCGCCAGTGTTAGGAATTTAGTTACAGACAGCGCTGTCTATGAGTTTCTTTATGAGTTTGAACGTTTGGTGAAGGAGCCTGTTTCAGATGCTGATTTGCAGCTCGCTAAAAACAGTATGTCCGGAAGTTTTGCCCGCTCTCTTGAGTCTCCTCAGACGATAGCTAATTTTGCGCTTAATACCTACAGATATAAATTGCCGGAGGATTATTATAAAACCTATCTTCAAAGACTACAATCCGTTAGTGTTGGAGATGTTCAGGAAATGGCAAAAAAATATATTCTTCCGGACAACTGCCACATTATTGTTACTGGAAATAAAGAGGACGTCAGCGAAAAACTCAAAAGATTTGACGGCGATGGCTTAATTGATTTTTATGATCCTTATGGTGTTCTCATTGAAGAATCCAATGTTAAGATCGGTGATGGTGTGAATGCGAGTGGTGTAATTGAAGATTATATCCAGGCTGTCGGCGGTCAGTCAAAAAACATGTCTGTTCAAAATATTGTAACCATTATGGAAACTGAAATTATGGGTCAGAAGGCTACTTTTGAGACCATTACGGATAATATGGACAAATTTTCCCGAAAAATTTCTATTGACAAAATGGGCGTTATTTCTGAACAACGTTATAATGGTACAAAATTATTTGAATCTCAGATGGGTAAGACTACTGTGTTTACGGAAGGCGAAAAATTTGAACTTGCTGGAAGGCAATCAGGTGTATTGCCACAAATCAAATATCTGGATGGGAAATTCACCCTCACGCTTTCTGGTATTGAAAAAGTCAATGGAGCGGATTGCTATGTGCTTAAAGTTAAGGATGAATCCGGTGACACAGTTACAGAATATTACGATTTGAAAACCGCACTTTTGTCAAGAAGTTCTGCCACACAGGATGGACCTTCCGGTCCCGTTTCCGTGATCACAGATTACAGTGATTACAGGGATATAGGCGGTGGTATACTTCGGCCATTTAAAATGTCTCTTTCAGGTGGCATGCCATTTCCTTTAAATATGGAAGCCAAAAGTATAGAAATAAACAAAACACTGGCTCCTGATATTTTTAAGATTGATTAGTAAAACGGGGTTACAAATGTTACAAAAAGCTTCGTGATACTTCAGTAATTTTGCAGGCAAATGAGCAGTAATCTGGATATGGCATTTATAAAAATGTAATTTCAGTATTGCCGTGTCATAGTAATTTATTGTTGACATAATAAAAAAATTGAATAAATATGAGCAGTCCGGAAAAAATAAAGTGTTTGATTATTGGATCGGGGCCAGCAGGGTATACTGCTGCCATTTATGCATCCCGGGCCAATCTTCAGCCTGTATTGTACACTGGAAAGGAACCTGGGGGCCAATTGACTATAACCAATGATGTGGAGAATTATCCCGGATACCCTGATGGCGTAATGGGACCACAGATGATGGAGGATTTTAAAAATCAGGCCTTGAGATTTGGTACTGATATACGATATGAAATGATTGCAAAAGTAGATTTTTCAGGATATCCGCATAAAATTTGGTCTGAAACAGGTCATGAGATTCATGCTGATGCTGTAATCATTGCCACTGGTGCCAGTGCCAAATGGCTTGGAATTCCATCTGAACAGAAACTTATGAATAAGGGTGTGTCTGCGTGCGCCGTTTGTGATGGATTTTTCTTTAGAAATCAGGAAGTTGCCATCGTAGGTGGCGGCGATACCGCCGCAGAAGAGGCTACATATTTAGCCAAATTATGTAAAAAAGTTCACCTTCTGGTTCGTAGGGGCGAAATGCGCGCTTCAAAAATAATGCAGGAAAGGGTGCTCAAGACCGAGAATCTTGTGGTTCACTGGTACACAGAAACGGAAGAGATTCTTGGAGATGATGGTGTGACTGGCGTTAGAATAAGGAACATACAAACCAATGAAACGACAGAATTACAGGTTACGGGATTTTTTGTAGCCATAGGTCATAAGCCAAACACAGAACTTTTCGAAGGTTGGCTTGACATGGATGACAATAAATATTTAAAGGCTGTACCTGGTCGAAGTTTAACCAATATAAAAGGCGTATTTGTTTCAGGAGATGCAGCTGATCATATTTACAGACAGGCAGTAACTGCTGCTGGTTCGGGTTGTATGGCGGCTCTGGATGCGGAGAGATATCTTGCAGCAGAAGGTCTGATTTAATTTATATCCATTGTAAAATTCTTTATTATGTCTACTGCAAAGTTTAAACCGGGGGTTCTGTTTGGTGATGATGTTACAGCGCTCTTTCAATATGCCAATGATAATGAATTTGCTATTCCTGCCGTAAATGTTACTGGCACCAATACAGTAAATGCTGCACTGGAAGCTGCGAGGGAGGTGAACTCACCTATAATAATACAGTTTAGTCATGGAGGTTCAGCATTTTATGCCGGTAAAGGTATTTCCAATGCAGACCAGAAGGCGTCGGTAGCCGGTGGAATTTCGGGGGCACTGCACGTGCATCAAATGGCAGCATTGTACGGGGTTCCGGTGATTCTTCATACCGATCATTGCGCAAAAAATATTTTACCATGGGTAGATGGCCTTCTGGACGCCAGTGAAAAACATTTTGCAGCTAATGGGTATCCTCTGTTTAGCTCCCATATGCTTGATCTCTCTGAAGAAGATATCCATGAAAATGTGGAAACATGCAAGTCATATCTGGAAAGAATGCACAAAATGGGCATGACACTGGAAATTGAACTTGGAGTTACCGGAGGTGAAGAAGATGGGGTAGACAACACAGGAGTTGATAGTTCAAGGTTGTACACCCAGCCTTCGGAAGTTGCTTTTGCATATGAAGAACTGAAAAAGGTTAGCAACAGATTCACTATTGCTGCAGCTTTTGGTAATGTCCATGGAGTCTATAAGCCCGGGAATGTTAGCCTTCAACCGGTAATTCTGAAAAACTCTCAGGAATATGTGCAGCAAAAGTTCAATACAGATCCTAACCCGGTTCATTTCGTGTTTCATGGGGGTAGTGGATCTTCAAGAGAAGAAATTCGGGAGGCCATCAGTTATGGTGCCATTAAAATGAATATTGATACGGATACCCAATGGGCATTCTGGGAAGGCATAAAGGATTATTATGAAAGTAAGAAAGCTTATATGCAGGGACAGATTGGCAACCCGGAAGGAGAAGACAAGCCTAATAAAAAGTACTATGACCCAAGGGTCTGGTTAAGGTCAGCTGAAGTATCCTTTATCAGCAGACTCAAGCAGGCATATGAGGATTTAAACTGTATCCAGAGAAATATATGACAGAGGCAGATTCTCTATACAATTAATGCAATCAAAAACGGTAAAGCAGGGAGAGATTCTGCCCATAAATCGTAGTAATATTTTTCAGAAATAGTCGAATTTTGTGAAATTGGATTCGCTTTCCATATGGTAGTTCCCAGAAATATAGTCATGATACCAAATGCACCAAAATGGTTTATGTCCATGATAAATCTGTTGGTTAGCCATAAAGCCATTAATACCATGATGCCCATGAGGATGTAGCTGTATGTCTTTGCTTTGGGTATCCCCAGAATAGAAGCAATATTACTCTTTTCCGTAAGGATATCACGTTCTGCGTCGCGAATATCAAACAGAACCGATAAAACAAGGTAAAGAATAAAGGTTATAGCTGAATACATCCCGATAATATAAGCATCAGCATGTGCATCCAGCAAAGGTATGGCGGCTGTCACCATCGAAAAGCAAAGTCCAATCAGCAGGTTTTTTAAAAATGGAATTTGCCTTATTTTAAGCGCCGACGAAACATATGGATGAATGTATGCAACAGTTATGGTGACTGGAATGATGAGCCACCAAAGTGTTTTATTCCATACTTCTGTATAGGTAACTGAGATGATGATATTTATCCACATCCATCTCTTAAGCCATATCTTTGAAGATTGTATATGTAAGGAAGTATCCTGATAGATTTTATAATAGCAATAACAGGCAATAATCGCAGGAATAATCGATTTAATATATTCTTCATTTAACGGGTAATCCAGTGCATGATATGAAAAAATCATAAAGAATAAAGTGCACAGGCCTAGATGTACATAGGACGATGTGTACATGTGGATAACTTGATGTATACGGGAAGATAACATGGCCGGAGGTTGAGATGAAATGAGGAATATGATTAAACTCAAAGGTAAAAAAAGCAAACGATATTCATCATCGCGAATATTTGGAGTTGCTCTTTGTATTCTTTATATGTTTTTTTTGTTTAACTGAACTTTTCCCTTTTAATGTAATTTTTCTTTCCTGAATGACAGGCTTTTTTATAGGAGTATCTTTGGGTAATTGCAATAAATCAAAAAAAATATCCCTGGTCATTTTCTTCAGTTCTCCAGGTTGAAGGTTTCCGATTTTCAGGTCCTGAATCTGTACCCTAACCAATCTAAGTACAGGGAAACCAACCTGCGCACTCATTTTTCGGATTTGTCTGTTTTTTCCTTCTGTCAGGGTGATTTTGATCCACGATGTAGGGATATGCAGTCGCATTCTGATCGGTGGATTACGTTCAGGCAGGCCGGGAGGTTGCTTTAGTTTTTTAACATCGCAGGGTTTGGTAAAATAGGGACCTGTATCCAGCTTTATTTCAACACCACGCGACATTTTCAGTACCGCATCTTGTGTAATATCTCCATCTACCTGCACCAGGTAAGTTTTTTGTTTTTTACTTCCGGGTTGAAGAAGCAGCGTATTAATGCTTTTGTCATTGGTGAGCAGAAGCAGACCTTCAGAGTCTTTGTCAAGTCTTCCGACCGGATAAACATCCTTAGGAACCTTAACGATATCCTGAAGGCTGACATGATCAGGATGTGCCTTTGAAAACTGATTTATAACATTGTAGGGTTTGTAACATACATAATACAACAGCTGTGGTTCATTGGTCATGTGTTATACATTAAATCTGAAGTGCATAATATCTCCGTCTTCAACAATATACTCTTTTCCTTCTACATTCATTTTGCCAGCTTCCTTTACAGCAACCTCTGAACCATATTTAACAAAATCATCGTATTTGATTACTTCTGCACGTATAAAGCCTTTTTCAAAATCAGTATGGATGACACCTGCTGCCTGCGGAGCTTTCCACCCCTTGCGTATAGTCCATGCTCGAACCTCCTTGACGCCCGCTGTAAAAAAAGTGTACAGATTCAACAGCTGATATGCAGATCTGATGATTCTGTTTACTCCGGCTTCTTCAAGTCCCATCGCCTGTATGTATTCCATGCGCTCCTCCCGGGATTCAAGTTCAGCAATTTCGGCTTCTATACCAGCGGAGATAAGCAGGATTTCTGCCTGTTCACCCTTAACAGCTTCCATAAATCTTTTTGTATGGGCATTGCCGTTAAGTACATCATCTTCATTGACATTGCATACGTACAGGATCGGTTTTGAAGTGAGCAGATACATGTCTTTAAAGAGCTCCTGGTACAATTCGTCTACTTCAAAGCTTCGAGCAGGTTGTTCTGCTTCAAGATGCTGGAGCAGCTTCTGTGCCCATTCAACTGCGAGTGCATCATCTTTGGAACCTGACTTTGCCTGCTTTCTCAGCTTGTCCAGTCTTTTTTCAACGGTTTCAATGTCTTTGAATATAAGCTCAAGATCAATGATCTGTTTGTCTCTTACAGGGTCCACACTTCCGTCAACATGAATAACGTTGTCATCCTCAAAACATCTGACAACATGAATGATGGCATCAACCTCACGAATATTTGCTAAAAACTGATTGCCAAGTCCTTCTCCCTTACTGGCGCCTTTAATTAGTCCTGCAATATCGAGAATTTCAACACTGGTGGGAAGTACTTTCTGCGGATTTACCAGTGACTCCAGTTTATTCAGGCGCTCGTCAGGAACAACAATGATTCCCAGATTGGGCTCTTTTGTAGCAAACGGATAATTTGCCGCCAGCGCTTTTGCTGATGTCAGCGCATTGAATAATGTCGATTTCCCTACATTTGGCAGACCTACGATGCCACACTGAAGTCCCATGATAAATTGATTTTGGTAAAAAAAGTGCAAATATACAAAAAATAATCGAGGCCCTTATTTGTTGAATTTTCCATTTGTTTGTTTTTAGATTGGTGAATGTCTGATACACTTCTTTGCCATAGTGCTCTCAGAAACAAATGTGCTTTGCGGGAGTTGACATAAAGATTACGTCATGTTTCCTGCAAAATGCAAGACTACTTGTTATTCTGCAAAATTCCATATAGTGAACACCGAAGGCAAGCCATATCCTCATTATGTACACTTTAAATATCAGGGTTAAACAATGAACGTTTTATTGTGTTACATATGCCACATCCTACAATCATGCTTGGCTGGAATTTTACGGACTATACTCATCAGGAAGGGGGTAATCATTTTGAGCGCCTGCTTAAAATTTTTAAAGATGTGCTCATACATACTTCAGGAGATGTGCGCGAAGCATTTTCCTGGATGACAGAGCTGGACCGAAGATATAATCTCACTACTGCAGATTATGGAATAGCAGATTTTATTCGTGAATTACAGGACGCCGGCTATATAAAAAATAATAAAAATGAATCCGGCAATATCGAACCAGCGCCTACCTCAAAAATGGAGATTGCGTTGAGAAGACATGCTCTTGAGGATATATTTGAACATTTAAAAAAAACATCGCGTGGAAAGCACAGTACTCCGGTTTCAGGCAGAGGGGACGAGAGAACTTCTGACCTCAAACCTTATGAGTTTGGAGATACGCTCGAAGATATAGCATTTTCTGAAACTTTGAAAAATGCTCAAATCAATCATGGCGTAGATGATTTGCTGATAACAGAAGAAGACCTTACTTTGTATGAAAATTACCAGCAGGCTCAGTCCAGTACGGTGCTGATGATTGATATTTCCCACTCTATGATATTATATGGAGAGGACAGAATTACTCCGGCCAAGAAAGTTGCTATGGCTTTATCTGAGTTAATTACAACCCGATACCCGAAGGACACACTTGATATTATTGTTTTTGGAGACGATGCCTGGAAAATAGATATCCGGGATTTGCCTTATCTCCAGGTTGGCCCTTATCATACAAACACAGTTGCCGGGCTTGAACTGGCGATGGAAATTTTGAGAAAGCGCAAAAATCCTAATAAGCAGATAATGATGATAACGGATGGTAAGCCAACCTGTATCAAAAAAGGTAAGTCTTATTACAAAAATAGTTTTGGGTTAGACAAGCAAATACTACAGAGAACACTTGCCCTGGCGCTGACATGCAGGAAAATGTTGATTCCGGTAACTACTTTTATGATAGCGCGTGACCCATGGCTTGTTCATTTTGTGGATGAATTTACACGGATAAATCAGGGAAAAGCATTTTATTCATCGCTCGAGGGCCTTGGAGAATTTGTATTTATGGATTATAAGCAACAAAAAAGAAAAAGAAGAAACTCATGATAAAAAATCCGCATAAAGCGATTTCAACAGTTGGCGAGTTAAAAGCATCCGGTTATGTGCCCAGATCCATAAAGGAGGAAATGAGGGCTAATCTTATTCTAAAGTGGCAGAAAAAACAAAAAGTTTTTGAGGGTATCATTGGATTTGAAGACACCGTGATTCCTGATCTCGAACGCGCCATATTATCCCGTCACAATATACTATTGCTTGGTTTAAGGGGACAGGCTAAAACAAAAATAGCCAGACTTATGGTAGAGTTGCTGGATGAGTATATTCCTGTTTTGGAAGGTTCAGAAGTCAATGAAGATCCATTGGAACCATTTACTGCTCAGGGTAAGGCATTGCTGGAGACACTTGGTGATCAGGCAAAAGTAGTCTGGATGCACAGATTAGAGCGGTACGTTGAAAAACTGGCAACACCGGATGTGAGTGTGGCAGATCTGATTGGGGACATCGATCCAATAAAAGCAGCTACCCTAAAATTATCCTATGCAGATGAACGTGTTATACATTATGGTTTGATTCCAAGATCACACAGATCTGTGTTTGTGATTAATGAACTTCCGGATTTGCAACCTCGTATACAGGTTTCTTTATTCAATATATTACAGGAAAAAGATCTTCAAATCAGAGGATTTAAATGGAGACTGCCATTGGATATCCAGTTTGTTTTCACGGCCAATCCTGAAGATTATACAAATAGAGGTAGTATAATCACACCGTTAAAAGATCGTATAGAAAGTCAGATTTTGACACATTATCCAAGAAGTATTGAAGATTCCGTTCGGATAACTTCTCAGGAAGCAAGGATTCATCCTGAGCAGAAAAAAACTGTTGAAATACCTGAATTACACCGGACATTGCTGGAAATGATCGTTTTTGAAGCACGGGAAAGTGAATTGACTGATGAAAAAAGTGGCGTATCGGCGCGTATGAGTCTTACTGCGTTTGAAAATCTGGTTAGTACAGCGGAAAGAAGAATGTTGCTACAAGGTCAGCGTTCAACATCTACGCGTATTTCTGATTTCTGGGGTATAATTCCTTCCATGACAGGGAAAGTGGAACTGGTGTATGAAGGGGAGCAGGAAGGACCTTATCAGGTGGCCATGCAGTTGATGTTTTCAGCTTGTAAAAAATTGTTTCTTGAATATTTTCCTAATCCCAATCAGAAATTAAGAAAAGAGGCTAAGGATGAATACAGTATTATAAAAGCATGGTTTGTCGGAGGAAAAGAGACTATGCTACTTCTTGATTCTTCTGACAAGGATTTTCTTGAAAGCATCAATAAAGTGGAGGGTTTAATGCCTATGGTAAAAAAACATTACCCTAAATACGCTGAATCCTGGCAATTGGCAGAAATGGTTTTATTTGGTCTTTCTGAAACTGAAGTCATTGGCAAGAATATTGTAGATAGAAATATTCAGTTTATGGACCCGTTGTCAAATATGCTAGATGATCTTTCAGATAATTAAATTTAACAATATATTAACGCTTAAATACGTTTGATTTATTAAACTTTTTTTCATTACAATTATTAAAATTTTATAGTTAATCATTTAAAACGAAATTCATGAAAAACATTTTCTTATTCGTATTTTACATTATGGTTTCAGGGCTTATGGCACAAATTAAAACTCCTGCTGCGAGTCCTTTGGCAAAAGCCGAGTATACTGTAGGTCTTACTACAATTCAACTTGAATTTTCTAGACCAAGTAAAAACAACAGAAATATTTTTGGTGATCTGGTTCCTTATGATCAGATGTGGAGAACAGGCGCTAATAAAAACTCAATGATCACTTTCAGTGATGATGTAATGATAGGTGGTGCAGAAGTTAAGAAAGGTACTTATGCTATATTCACAAAACCTGGAATGACCAACTGGGAGGTATATTTTTACAGTGATACAGAAAACTGGGGTGTTCCTGAGAAATGGGACAATGCCAAGGTTGCAGCTAAAGTTATGGTTGCACCTGTAAAACTTTCTGCTTCTACAGAGACATTTACCCTTGGAATAGGCAATCTTACCAATACATCCTGCCACCTGGACCTTACATGGGATAATGTTAATATTCCTGTAAAAATTGAGGTGCCAACTGATAAAACTGTTTCTGCCAATATCAAGCAGGTCATGGATGGACCTACTGCTTCAGATTATTACAATGCCGCCAGATATTACAGAGAAGCTAAGAAAGATTTGTCTCAGGCACTTGTTTGGATGAATAAGTCTGTAGATATGGGTAATAATAAGTTCTGGCATCTTAGACAAAAGTCATTGATCGAAGGTGATTTAGGAAATTATAAAGATGCAATCGAGACCGCTAAAAAATCATTGCAGCTAGCCAAGGAGGCTGGAAATAATGACTATGTTAAAATGAATGAGGATTCCATTGCTGAATGGTCAAAAAAGGCTAAATAAGCACGGGTAGTAGTTATAATAAAAGCGGAGTATGTCAAACATGCTCCGCTTTTTATTTATAGTAGAATGACTGAAAAAATACAATTTGATACTGTAATCATCGGAGGTGGAGCCGCTGGTTTTTTTGGTGCTATTCACTACAAAAGAGAGCGGCCTGATGACCGTGTAGTCATACTCGAACAATCCGGACAGCTTTTGTCCAAGGTAAAAATATCCGGAGGAGGAAGATGCAATGTTACGCATGCCAGTTTTGATCCAAAAATACTGGTATCGAATTATCCTCGTGGATCGAGGGAGTTGCTTGGTCCATTTCATCAGTTTGGGCCAAATGAAACAGTCTCCTTTTTTGAAGAACTTGATGTCAAGATAAAAACTGAGTCAGATGGAAGGATGTTTCCGGTTAGCGATTCTTCAGATAGTATAATCGGTGCACTTTTGACAGAAGCCTCTCGTTTGGGAATTGAAATACATATTTCCACTAAGGTACAAAATATCATTTATGACAAGGAAATCAATCTGTTCAATATTGGAACATCAAAATCATCTTATCTGACGCATAAATGTCTGTTTGCTGCAGGGAGCAGCTATACGTGCTGGAAACTTCTGGAAAAATTAGGCGTAGGTATTGTCGATCCTGTTCCTTCACTTTTTACGTTTAATATTGATGACAAAAGCCTCCATGGGCTTGCAGGTATTTCTGTGGCTGATGCTAAAGTCACTGTAAGCCATGGAAAATTACAATCTTCTGGTCCGGTGCTTATCACGCACTGGGGCCTTAGTGGGCCTGCAATATTGAAAATGTCAGCATTTGGAGCACGCATTTTTCACGGTTGTGATTATCGTTTTCCACTTCAGGTCGACTGGCTGCCCCATACGTTTTTCCCCACATATGATGATTTCAAACAGATAGCACCTAAAAAACAGATCAGTTTCTGCCCGTTTGAGAGTTTGCCGGCAAGATTATGGTTGTGGTTCCTTCAAAAAAGCAGCATACATATCGAAAAGCGATATGCTGACCTATCAAAAATAGAGTATCATTCATTATATCAATTGGTAAAATCTACTGATTTTGAAGTAAATGGAAAGAGTACGTTTAAGGAAGAATTTGTCACTGCAGGTGGTGTAGACCTTAGAGAGGTTGATTTTAAAAAGTTTGAACATAAGCAGGTTAAAGGTCTTTTCCTTGCCGGTGAAATTCTGAATATCGACGGTGTTACAGGCGGATATAATTTTCAGGCTGCCTGGACAGGAGGATTTATGGCTGCTAAAGCTATGGCTGTAGTATCAAACCATTAACTAATTTTTATTTCTTCAGCGTAAACATTTACCCGGAGGAAGGGTTATGATTGCTCAATTGACTAATATGATTACAGTGATATCCGGAACCAACAGACCTGGAAGCAGTACCCTTCAGATTGCTGCCTATTGTACACAATATCTGAAAGACATACTTGTGTCTGATGAAGCAAGTTTGCTGGATTTACAGGTCTGCAATCATCTTCCACTCCTTAGAGAAGATATGTATGAAAAAAGCGGAATGCCTGATGCGATTGCCCTGATTCAGGATAAATATCTCGTTGACTCAAGATTGTGGCTCGTCATCTCTCCGGAATATAATGGTGGAGCGAGTGGTATCCTTAAATTTTTTCTGGACGCTGTGTCTGTAAGAAAATATAAAGAAACTTTTCATCATAAAAAAATAGCACTTATTGGTGTCTCCAGTGGTAGGGCAGGGAACTTACGCGGAATGGATCAGTTAACAGGTATCTTTCATTATTTGCAAGCCGATGTCATGCCCCAGAAATTGCCTGTATCTTCTGTTCATCATCTCATCGACAAAGAGGGTGTTCTGCAGGATGAACTTCGTAAAACGCTCCAGGAGTTTCTTGATAAAGTCGCCGTCTACTATAGGCGCAACTGATGCACATTTCATTATATTAAAAAAATACATTATATATAAGTAATTTTAGGCATGGTATTTGTGTTGGATTAGACAGACAGGTTTTATGCCCGTCTGTTTTCCATCCTGATGAATGATAACGTGGTAATTTATCTTTTTAATCCGCACAAATGTCATTCCATGAGAGCCTTATTATTGTTGTTTCTGGTATCCAGTTTTCAGATTCTTGCTGGGCAGGATATAAGTAACATTATACATCCTGCTGTAAAGGTGGCAGCCCTTGTGAAGCAAAATACACCACAACAAGTGGTATTTCAGATACCTTCAGCTGACCGCGAACAAGTGATGCTGCCTTCTGAAATAGAAAATGCCGTCGTCTTCCAAATAGATCGTCAGGGTATTAATGTATTAATTGGTGGAGTGGAGGAAACCGGACTCTTTGAGGTACCTTTTGAGATTCCAAATGGAGGTCAGCTGCAACTGCAGCTCTATCACGTAGCTGAAGAGGCATCATCAAATACAATTGTCAATACACCTCAAGGCATATATCAGGATGAATTGAATATACAACATTTCAGGGGTATTGTAAAGGGGCAGGAGGGAAGCCTGGTTGCCCTTAGTTATGCTGATGGTAAAATGATGGGCTTTATTTCCTCCCCACGTATCGGGGGCAATATTGCCATAGAGGCTACAGGCGGTGAAGGATACCATGTTGCTTATTATACCGGGGATTTGTCAGATTTTCAACATTTCCATTGCGGAACAGAGGATAGTGGTATCGGATTTTCAAGAGATGAGCTTACTTTTCAGACGGAATCCAGATCTTCTTCGACTTGTGTCAGAATATATCTTGAGGTAGATTATGATATATATTTGTCAAAAGGAGCCAGTATTCTGGCAGCAGGCAATTATATATCCGGATTGTACAATCAGGTAGCGACGCTATTCGCTGCAGAACAAATTAAGATCGTTGTTTCCGAAATCTTTATCTGGAATCAACCAAGCCCTTATAACGGAACTACTTCTTCGGCTATGCTAAACCAGTTTGGTCAATTCAGAGATCAATTTAATGGTGATCTGGCACAATTGCTTTCTCATAAAGCAAGTGGAGGGATAGCCTATCTCAACGGATTTTGTCGTAGCAATAAAGATTTCAGTATGAGTTTTGCAAGTATTCATACCACGTTTCAGCAATTGCCGGTTTATAGCTGGAGTGTTCAGGTATGTGCTCACGAACTTGGACATCTTTTTGGTTCTCAACATACCCACGCTTGTGTCTGGAATGGAAATAATACTGCGTTGGATGGTTGCTATACCGTAGAAGGAAATTGTCCACAGCCTGGAATTCCTGACCAGCCTGGAACAATAATGTCGTATTGTCATCTGACAACCCGGGGAATTTCTTTTACCCAGGGATTCGGCTTACAGCCGGGTAATGTCATGCGATCAAGAGTCAGTGCATCTTCATGCCTGCAGTCCTGCCTGGGAGGAGAAGAAACAGGGTGCAGTAAAAGTACTGTTACACTTCAGTTGAAAACAGATAATTATCCTTCTGAAACTACCTGGGAACTTAAAAATGACAGAAATGAGCTCGTATATGCAGGAGGTCCTTACAAATTTCCTTTAAGTGCAAGTTCTGAAAACTGGTGTCTGGCTGATGGTTGCTATACATTTACGATGATTGATAAATATGGAGACGGAATTTGCTGCTCCTTTGGACAAGGATCTTTTAAAGTACTCAAAGACGAGCAAACGCTTATTTCCGGAGGCCAGTTTGGTAAGAGTGTTACACTGTCGTTCTGTGTTCAGGCGGGTTCGGCTTCGACCTGTACTGATGGTATAAAGAACGGTAATGAAACCGGAATAGATTGTGGCGGATCTGCTTGTCCACCCTGTCAGACTGCCGAAAAAACTGCTATTTTTGGCTCTTATTTTGAAGCGGGATGGGACAATTGGCAAAGTGGGGGGATTTATGCGGTTAGATATACAGGAAATTTATCACCTGAGGGTAATTTTTCAATCAGATTAAATCATCAGAATTCCGTTTCTGCCTCCATGACTTCACCTGTTATTCAGGCACTGACTTATGACTCCTTAACTTTGGAATATAGTATCTATGCTGAAAGTTATGAGACGGGTGAAGGATTCAGCATCTGGCTTTTTGATGGAAGCCAGTGGAAATGGCATAAAAAACTCATTGTTGGCCAGGATTTTTTCAATAACCAAAAGAGAAATCTGAAATTATCTCTTTCTCAAGGTTTACATAATGGGCTTAGGGTTCGATTTCAGAATGAAGGAAGCGATACATCAGATAAGGTATATATCGACGCGATTTCAGTATCAGGTTTTGGCAGGAAAAATACACCTACTTGTAGCGATGGTATTCAAAATGGAGACGAAACAGGCATTGATTGCGGAGGTTTAGTATGTTTTGCATGTCCAACCTGCAATGATGGAATCAAAAACGGAAACGAAACAGGAATAGACTGCGGCGGAATCTGTATAGCATGTCCTTCCTGTACTGATGGAATTAGAAACGGGAATGAAACAGGTATTGATTGCGGTGGAAGTTGTCCGCCTTGTGCGGGAAATTCCGAAGTAACAATTGGTGGTTACTATTTTGAAAGTGGTATGGATAACTGGACAGATGCAGGTATTCATTGCTTTAGATACGGAGGAGTTAATTCACCTGAAGGCATATACAGCATTCGTTTGCGAAATAAAGGTGAACAGGCTCAACTTATATCTCCTTACGTCAATTTGCTCTCTTATCAGAAACTTATTGTGGAGTTTGCTGTATTGCCGCAAAGTATGGAAACCGGTGAATTTTTAGCACTGGATTTGCTTTACGGCAACCAGGTCATCTCACTTGGTAAATTCTATGCAAATACAGACCTTACAAATGGTGTTGGAAGGACCATAAGAAAGGAAATTCCATTACAGGGGATTCAAACCAGCAGAATCAGATTTCAAATGAATGGTGATGATAATACAGATTTTACATTTATTGATTCGATTGTTGTAAAAGGTGTTTTGCCGTCTCTCCAAATGAATACACCTGAGGATACAAGCTTAACCAATATCTCTGTTAAAGAGATTACTATCTTTCCAAATCCCTCTTCACAGGATTTCTTAATTGAGGGAGCCGGACCTCAAATGAAGGCATCTGTTTCTTCACTTTCCGGCCAGGAAATATGGAATGGTCATATTTCAGGAAATGCTTATATGATTCCCGCATCTAATTGGAGACCAGGAGTCTATGTTCTGACGGTATATCTTCCATCAGGTCCTGAGACAAGACGTCTTGTCAAATACTAAAATATTGATTGAGAATAAATAAGCAAGATAGGGATAGCCTGAGTTTACAAGAAGTTTGCTCAGGCTATTTTTTATGACATTATTTATTTGTAACGGACTTAATGTTTTAATTATAAATGAATGGAGGCTGTAAATACTTAAAAATTCATTTTCTACAAACCGTAGGGATGTTTTTTTGTTGATACGAGTAAATAAATGATTATGTTCAAAACAGCGCACTTTTGTCAGACTCCTTTGCATTACATGTACTCAATAAGTATTAAAATAAATGGTCTTTTCCGTAGTCACTTGTTTTCTGGGCTGCGTATTCCTCTTGCGCTTATATCATTTATTTTTCTGTTAACGCAATGTAATCAGGCGCAGAAACCTGTAGAGAAGAGATCTGAGCAGCCAAAATTGTCTGTTGATTTACAGAAATATCAGCGCGCTTATTTTGCGAGTGGATGTTTTTGGTGTGTGGAGGCAGTATATGAATCAGTCACTGGTGTTGTGGAAGTGGTTTCAGGATATTCTGGAGGTGACAGCAAGGATGCATCTTATGATTTGGTTAGTGCCGGTCTTACAGATCATGCTGAATCAGTAGAAATTTATTACGACTCTACCATTGTGAACTATCAGACTTTGCTTACGGTATTTTTTGATTCACATGATCCTACCACAAAAGATCGCCAGGGACCGGATTCCGGCAGACAATACAGATCTGCCATTTTTTATCAGAACGATAATCAGAGGAACGAAGCAAAAGTATTTATAGATTCGCTGGATGCGAGTGGTGTTTACAAGAATAAAATAGTTACAGAGGTGTCGCCTTTTCTTTCGTTTCATCCTGCAGAGGACTATCACCAGAATTATGAGCGATTAAATCCGGATAACCCGTATGTAAGAAGTGTATCCGTTCCGCGTTTAAAGAAATTTCAGCAAAAACATCCGGAATTGCTGAAAAAATAGGATAATTAAGCGTATGTGTCAGTAAGTCCGGTTGATTCATTAACTTTGCCCACCTATCCATAATTATATGTCAATTATTGTCGAAAATTTGTCGAAGCATTTTGGCGCGCAGCATGCGGTCGATAGCATTAGTTTTAAGGCAAAACAAGGGGAAATTGTAGGATTTTTAGGTCCTAATGGGGCAGGGAAGAGTACAACAATGAAAATGATCTGTGGATACCTCAGACCTACTTCAGGAACGGCCTCTGTCATGGGCTATGACATAGCATCCGAATCACTGGAAGTTCGTAAAAGAATAGGTTATCTTCCCGAACACAATCCGCTTTATCTTGACATGTATGTCAGAGAATATCTTGAATTTGTCGGGTCTATTCACAAAATGAAAAATGTAAAGCAGCGAATTGACGAACTTATTGAGATTACAGGCCTCGAAAAAGAGCAGCATAAGCTGATAGGAATGCTGTCGAAGGGCTATCGTCAAAGAGTTGGAATAGCGCAGGCTATAATTCATGATCCGGCTGCGCTCATTCTGGATGAACCTACTTCCGGACTTGATATGAATCAGCTGGATGAAATAAGAACTTTAATCAGGACACTGGGCAAGGAGAAGACCGTCATTTTTTCATCTCATATCATGCAGGAGGTTCAGGCGCTGTGTAGCAGGGTGATTATCATAAATGATGGCAGTCTTGTAGCGGACGATCCAATTTCACGACTTCAGGAAAGGATGCAGGGTGGTTTTCGAATTTTTGTCGAATGGGAAAAAGCTCCTCGAGACGAGGGTGGGTTGAAAGGTCTTAAAGGTGTAACACATATAGAAACCAAAGGAAATATAAGCACATTTACGATTCATGGCCAGCACGATGTGCGTGGTGATATATTCAGGGCTGCGGTAAGTCAGGGGCTCGTTATTCTTGAAATGAAGCGGGAAGAAGTCAATATGGAGACCGTTTTCAGGCAATTAACCAAAAATAATCCTGCCTATGTATAGTGTTTTTAAAAAAGAAATACATTCTTTTTTCAGTTCGCTTATCGGATATATCGTAGTGATGGTTTTTCTGATCAGTATAGGTATTTTTATGTGGGTTTTTGCAGATACATCTGTTTTAAATTTTAATTACGCTACGCTCGATCAATTATTTTCTATCGGACCACTGGTATATCTCTTTCTGATTCCTGCCATTACAATGCGGAGTTTTGCAGAAGAAAAAAATAAAGGCACCATTGAATTTTTACTTACAAAACCACTTACCATCACAGATGTCATTGGTGGAAAATTTCTGGCAAATGTGACCCTGGTAATATTTTCATTGCTTCCAACACTGATATATTATTATTCGGTATATCAGTTGGGGTCTCCTAAAGGTAATCTTGATTCCGGAGCTATTGCCGGCTCCTATATAGGATTGCTTTTTCTGGGTATATCCTTTGTAGCCATGGGAATGTATGCTTCCTCTGTTAGCAATAATCAGATTACAGCTTTTATTTTGGGAGCCTTTTTGTGTTTCGTATTTCACTGGTCATTTACCTATGTATCTAGAATGCCTGCATTCAATGGCAATATTGATCTGATAATGCAAAAAATAGGTATAAATTATCATTACAGTGCAATGAGTAAGGGTGCTGTTGATTCAAGAGATGTTTTGTATTTTTTGTCATTGACCGGGTTGTTTTTATTATTCACCAATAATGCTTTACAAAAAAGATCATGAAGGGATTACTTGAAAAGCATTTTCAGACGATTGCTATAGTTGCCATCATTCTATTATTGAATGTGCTTGGAAATATATTTCATTTTTCAGTAGACCTTACTGAGGATAAAAGATTTACGGTTGCACAAAGCACTAAAGACATTGTAGTACAACCAGATGACAATATATACATCAAGGTATTACTGGATGGAGATTTCCCTGCAGGATTCAAGAGACTGCGTTCGGCTACACTTGATCTGCTGGTTCAGTTAAAGGACAACAACCCGAACATTGTATACGAATTTGAAGATCCCACTTCCGGAACAAAACGGGAGGTAATGCAAAGACAGGAAGAATTTCAGAAGGACAATCTTGTTCCTGTGATGTTGAGTTTTTCAGATGGCAATCAGGTCGTCCAGAAGCCCATTTTTCCATTTGCTATAATCCACTATAAGAATAAAAAGTATTTTATAAATCTTCTGGAAGAACAATTGCCGGGTGATGATGAGAATGAAGTTTTGAATAAGTCTATGGCGCTGCTTGAGTATAAATTTGCGGAGGCATTTCAAAGAATGCTCGCAAAACGTCCCAAGCGAATATTAATGACAGAAGGAAATGGCGAGTGGGAAGATGCACAGTTGTTCCGTCTGGAAGGTGAAATACGTAAGAATCATATGGTCGGAAGAATAGATCTGGATAGTATCATGAAGATAGATACTACCATTGATCTGCTTATTGTTCCCGGACCCCGACAACTGGTAGAACTTAAAAATCTATTTAAAATAGATCAGTATATTATGATGGGAGGTCGTGTAATTTGGCTGATCGACAAGATGGAGATATCATTGGATTCTATCAATAAATACCGCATGTATATACCTTCGGATATTGATACAGGTATTGATAATTTACTTTTTAAATACGGGGCTCGAATCATGCCTGACCTTATCATGGATCTGGAATGCAGCAGTATTCCCCAGGTTGTTGGGATGCAGGGTGACAAGCCACAGACAAGATTGTTTCCATGGTTTTACCATCCCGCAATTGCCAGCCAATCAGCTCACCCAATGGTAAAAAACATTGACCGGGTCAATATGTCGTTTCCATCATCGGTGGATACGGTACAAACACCTGTTCCTGTCAGAAAGACAATTCTGCTGACGAGTTCACCTTATTCGAGAGTACAGCTTTCTCCAGTCAGACTTAGTTTTGAAATACTTAAAACCAGTCCCGATCCTTCAAAATTCAATAATGGCAATAAAGCGGTAGCAGTATTGCTGGAAGGGAAATTTGAAAGTGCCTTTAAAAACAGGTTAACGCCGGAATTTGAAGAAACGCTGAAAAAAATAAACCTGCCTTTTCTGGAAACGGGAAAAAAGGAAGCCAGGCAGCTGGTGGTCAGTGACTCAGATTTTACTAAAAATCTGGTAAATTTCCAGACTGGGGAAACTGAGCAGATTGGTTTTAATAAATGGGAACGAAAATATTATAAAGGAAACAGGGATTTTATAGTCAATGCAGTTGAATATATGCTGGACGAGTATAATATTATGGAATCGAGATCAAAGGAAATCAAACTGCGGATGCTTGATACAGTAAAAACCCGAGAGGAAGGCAATTTCTGGAAAGTTTTTAATTTATTGCTACCAGTAGTCTTTGTTGGTCTTTTTGGATTTCTCTATATGTACTGGAGAAAACGAAAATATGCTTCAAGATAACAGATTACAGGCAGCTTAAAATTGTGATTTAAAAGCTATGGTCTTGATGTCTACGGAAAGCCAGTTGAATTTAAATGATTTATGGAAATGAAAGTAAATAAAACACTTGTACTCTTATTATTTCTGTTGTTGCTTTCGGCCGTTACGTGGTATGCCTACAGGGATGCAGAGCAAAAAGACAAAATAAGTGAAATCAAGGAGGAAAGGTTATTTACCGTAAAAACCAAGGAGGAGATAAGAAAAATTATACTTACCAGAGCGGGTAGGGACGTGGTTTCATTTGAGCGCTCCGGTGGGCAGTGGTTGCTGGATAAGACATATAGGGCTGATGATGTTGTCGTGGATCAGATGCTGCAGGTGCTGACTAAAATGCAGATGAAATCTATCCCCAGTAAAAATGCAACTTCTACTATAAAAGATGCTATGATGCGCAGTGGCATACGTGTTGATTTGTACGACTCAGAGGGTTCAAACCTAAAATCATTTACGATTGGATCAGATATCCAGTCAGGAGAAGGAACATATATGTTGCTTTCAGGCAAGGATCAACCATATGTGATGGAATTGCCTGGATTGGCAGGCGGTTTAAGGTCAAGATTCGAACAGCCACTATATAATTACAGGGACAAATTTATTTACCGAGAAGGATCAGAGCATATTGCGAAGATTGAGGTTGTTTATCCCAAGGATCAGGCATCTTCCTTTATCCTATCAGCTGATTTGCAGGGATACAGGCTTACCCCGCATGACCCCCTTTCTCCTGTACGTCCTGAAGCGCCAAACCCTGGTAAAATGAAAACATACGTCAAATATTTTGGTGAACTGGGTGCGGAGCGTTTATACAATGAGTTTACAGGCCGCGATACGGTACGTGCACTAACTCCTTTTGCAGAAATAAAGCTTACGCGTAAGAATGGAACTCAACTTAATTACAAATTCTGGTCCTACGATGCATATGTGCTAAAAACTGCCGATATCAGACGGGTTCAGGAAGCATTGACACCTGAACGCTATTTTGTGGAGACAAACGGTGGTGATTTTTATACCGTTCAAACCAGGGTCTTTGGTAAAATTTTTGCCGGATATTCCTATTTCTTTTAATTTTTAAATGGTTTTTTGTCACTGTAAGGGTAAAGCGTAGCCCATATATATCATATTATATATTTAAATAATATTTAAATTATATAAAATCTGTAAAAAACGTATTAAATATAAATATAATATATTATCTTTGCTACGTGTAAGTTTTGGTTATTAAGTTTTAAAATTCGTTGTTGCTCGTGAAAAGTCACGAGCATTTTTTTTATATACTATTACAATCACTGGAAGATTTATTTTTTGGTTAATTTTTTACTGTCATAAGGCTATTTCAATTCTACAAATATTTGATATCTCTGATAAAACTATTATTTCTACCACATGGTAATAAGCTTTATGGGTTCATAGTTATTTTATAATATTGTATCTTTGAACTCTATGTAAACGTAGGCGTGAAAAAATTAGATTTACTTATATCCAGGAGTTTTACAGGTCCTGCGCTCCTTTCTTTTTTTGTAGCACTTTTTGTATTGGTGATGCAATTTCTCTGGAAGTATATCGATGAAATACTGGGGAAGGGTTTTACTATTCCTGAATTGCTCGAATTGATTTTTTATTTTACGGTTACGCTTATACCCATGGCGCTTCCGCTTACCATACTTATTTCTTCTGTGCTGGTTTTTGGTGATATGTCAGAAAAATATGAAATATCCAGTTTTAAGTCTGCAGGAGTCTCATTGGTGCGCATGATCATGCCAGGCCTTGGGGTGGCCTTACTGGTAGCTTCATTTAGCTTTGTTTCTTCCAATATACTTAAGCCAGCAGCCAATTTTCAATTTCAAAAAAGATTTATTGCGCTTCGCAACCAGAAATCTGCACTTGCATTGGAAGAGGGCATATTCAACAATGCCTTTAATGATGTAATTCTTCGTATCTCGGATATCAACAGGGATGGAAAACGGATTGAAGATATTATGGTTTACGATCATAGAGCAAGTGATAAAAGTCAGATCAACATAACTAAAGCTAAGCATGGTTTGATGTATACGGAGGATGATGGGAAAGTGTTTGTAATGGAGCTTGACAGTGGAGTGCAGTATCTTGAAATCGAACAACGCAATAATCTTGGCGAAACAACAAGGAAATATCCTTTTATGCGTACGTATTTCAAACAGTGGACGAAAACACTTGATATGAGTGGATTTAAGTTTGATGAAGGTATGATTCAGTTTAGTCGCAACAAGGAGGATATGCTCAATACGGCTCAGCTTTTTAGTTCACTCGATAGCTTTGACCTGGTTATAGCAGAACAACAGGAAAAAAGCAGAGAGATAATTAGCAGCATGTTGAGTGCAGATTCAATATCCTTAAAAGTACCATCGCATGCAACCATTATTCAAAACGATTCAGGAACAGTCTCGGAGTCTGTCCCTGCATTAAATAAAATTGATACGGAAAGCTCCGGCGTGAAGCGAGCTGCTGTTAAAGTACTGAACAAGAGTCCTAAGCCCTATATCGAACTGCTTTCGAGGGACAGTACGCCGGGAGCACAATCATTACATGAACTGATTCCACTCGAAAAAATGTTTGACATCCTGAGTACGGCAAGTATCAATTTGTCCACCTCGAGAGACAGGCTTACCAATTATACGACAGTACGACAAGATTATGAAAGAGCGCACGAAAAGTATGAGCTTAATTTACATCAGCAGTTTAGCTGGGCCCTGGTCTGTATTCTCTTTTTGTTTATAGGTGCTCCTCTTGGGTCTATTATTAAAAAAGGTGGTTATGGATACCCGCTGCTGGTAGCGATCTTATTTTATATGATATTTATAATAAGCAATATCTATGGAATGAAAATGGTAAGAAGTGAGAATCTTGATGGTACTCTTGCTGCCTGGATGCCGGTTTTGGTGCTGGCTCCCTTTAGTCTGATATTAACTTTGCTTGCCTTAAGGGATAAACATCTGCAAAATATCAGCTTTCCAGCTCCCTCTTTTCTGAAGCGATTAAAAAGACCCTGATTTTTTTACGCTGAAGTATAACACAATCTCTGATAGACAAATTTTCATCAGGCCTGTCCTTTTTATCTTTTATAGAGACGTTTAAGGTGGATTTATTAATTAGAAGGCATAAAAAAAGCTGACTTTGAGGGCCAGCTTTTTATTTGGTATTCACCATCTTATTTTACTTTATCGAAAACAGCTTTGAAGGCATCGGGATGATTCATAGCTAAATCAGCGAGTACTTTTCTGTTAAGCTGAATATCCTTTTGATTGAGTGCGTGAATGAACGTTGAGTAAGACATTCCAAGTTGTCTTGTGGCAGCATTTATCCTTACTATCCACAACCTTCTGAATGCTCTCTTTTTGTTTCTTCTGTCTCTGAAAGCATAAAGCATCGCTTTTTCAACTGCATTCTTCGCAACAGTGTAAACCTTACTTCTTGCTCCGAAATAACCTTTGGCAGCTTTCAGGATTCTTTTTCTTCGGGCTCTTGAAGCCACTGCATTAACTGATCGAGGCATAATTGTTTGTTTTAGTTCAATACAGGGACTCTAATGAATACTTTATTCCTGTATTCTCGTTAAAAAATAAATTTACTACTTACAGAGGAGTCTTTTTACTCTAGCCTCATCTGCTTCACTTACCATTACGGATCCAAGTAATCTGGTCTTGGCCTTATTGGATTTTTTACGCATCAGGTGCCTGGCGTTAGCCTGAAATCTTTTCACCTTACCAGAACCGGTAAGAGAAAATCTCTTCTTGGCACTTGAATGGGTTTTCATCTTTGGCATATATGCAAAATTTAATTGAGGCGCAAAGATACAATTAAATATCAGAATTCCAAAAATTTATAATACAATTAATTATAGCTTTCAAGCAAAATATACTCTAAGTTTATTTTGCTGAAATGAGTTTGAGGCAATCACACAAGTTGATATGATTATTTCTCAAGCGAATTCTAAATGACCTTAGAAAACCAGTCGCGCAGCGCATGACGAATTGAAAACAATATATTAAAGTCGGCTTATTTGAGTTGAAATTGATGAAATGTTTTCACAAGCTTACCTTATTTTGTAAAAAAAAACCAATCCATCAAGGATTGGTTTTTAATTTCAAACTGCATTCCGCAATTGTTGCTCAGCTATAATTTTTTTGGCGAGCTTCAAAATTCGGTCATCGTCAAGGTGGACAACACCTCCCTGTGGACCTGGTTCGACATGCGATCCAGCCGGCGAGCCTTGTTCATAGTTTCGTGCTCCAAAGTAATTTCTTACGGTTTGTTCATCAAGATGTAGCTCACTGGCTATGCGGCTAACACTGCCAGTTGGAAGCTGGTGTTTGATTTTTCTGAGTTCATCAAAAGTTATATTCATATGCTATTGCTTGTAGGATGAATAAATAGTAATACTTCAAATATAATAATAATATTGTTTAATAATATTATTATCAGATTGTAATTTACAAAAATAATTACTAACGGAATATTTGTCTGTGTAAATACAAATATACAATATATAATATTGTAAAAATGTTAAATTACTACAATATATGCGATGTTGAGGATATTATACACAGCATGTGTAAATATTGAGCATGAAATAATCAAGTTTATGTGCTAAACCCGCATAGATTCCTGCGAGGGACTTCAATAACCTTCCTAAAAGATATAGCACATTTTTCTTAACTGCATTGCGCCAGTGTATTCTTAATTCTTTCGGCAGCTTGCCGCAAATCATCTTCTGATGCCGCATAAGATAACCTAATGCAAGAATCATCACCAAATGCACTCCCCGAAACCAGACCTACGTGTGCTTCTGTAAGCATAAGTTCAGCAAAGTCATCTGCATTATGTATGGTGTGACCATTAATATTTTTGCCGAAATAACTGCTTATATCTGCAAAAATATAAAACGCACCTTTAGGCAAATTGACTTTCATGCCGGGTATATTTTTTAACAGGTCAAGCATCATGTCGCGGCGTTTATAAAAAGCCTCCTTCATCTTTATGGTTTCTGTGCGTGATTCCCTTAGTGCAATAGCTGCAGCAGTCTGGCTGAAGGATGCCGCTCCTGAGGTTATCTGCCCCTGTACTTTATTACAGGCATCTGCCAGCCATGCGGGCGCTCCCATATACCCCAGTCTCCAGCCTGTCATGGCAAAACCTTTTGAAAACCCATTTACCGTAGCCACTCGATCTCTTATTTTGTCTATACTTCCTATGCTGAAATGCTGTCCTTCGAATTGAATATACTCGTAAATTTCATCGGAAATAACCAGACAGTTAGGATAATCTGCGACAACGTCTGCTATTTCCCGTAACTCCTTTTCAGTAAAAACAGAACCTGTTGGGTTACACGGGCTTGAAAAGATTAATAATTTGGTGCGTTGCGACATCGCTTTACTGATGTCAATCGCATCAGGCTTGAAGTCTTTTTCAATTCCGGCAGAAACTATCACTGGTTTTCCTCCGGCAAATTTTACAATTTCCACGTACGACACCCAGTATGGGGCAAGTATTACCGCCTCATCTCCTTCATCCAGAACAGACAGACATATATTGGCAATGGATTGTTTAGCCCCATTCGATACCACTATCTGGTTCGTATTGAAAATAAGATTATTTTCTTTTTCAAATTTTTCACAAACAGCCTTTCTCAGGTCAAGTGATCCCGGGACCGGAGTATATTTGGTATCGCCTTTCTTCAGGGCTTCATAAGCTGCTTCTTTAATAAATTCAGGAGTGTCAAAATCGGGTTCTCCCAATGTCAGGCTTATAACGTTTATACCTTTTGCTGCAAGATCTCTTGCCTTTTGAGCCATTTTGATGGTAGCTGACTCTTCCATGGTTTGAACCCGATTGGAAAGAATGGCGCCTGGATTGATTGTTTGCGACATACCCTAATTTTTTACAAAACTATTAAAAGTTTAAGACTTATATTAAATAAAATTAAATATAATAAACAATTAGTATTGCTTTTAATATTGTTGTAAAAACCGCAGGGTTACCTGGTTAAATACCAATGGTTTTTCGATATTGACAACGTGGCCGCAGCCTTCAATGACATGAAGAGATGAACTGTTGACATGTCTGCTCACTACTTCTTTGACAGATGGAAGAAACATATGGTCTTCACTCCCCATAATGTAAAGGGTAGGTACTGAAATTTCTTTTTGCCTGAAAAATTTTAAGATTCGTCCCAGTTCTGTAGTCAGCCTGAACCATCGGATAAATTCCTTCTGGTATAATTTTTTGGCTTCCTGAATAAAAATATTTCTGGAATCTTTATGGTTTTGCTTTGGTAAAATTATATGTGCATAAAGCTTATAGAGTATCATGTACGGAATTACATTTTTAAATATGTTACCAAAAACAATAAGCACCTTTGACTTTAGGTTCATATGCATGACTGCTCCTCCAAGTACCATAGACTGTACCCTCGATGTATTCATTTCCGCAAGTTTCCGAATCACAATACTTCCCATCGATATACCAACAAAATGCGATTGTTTGATTTTGAGAAAATCCATGACTTCAATGACATCCTGAGCAATTTCTTCAAAGGTATATTTATTTGTCTGACTAAATTTTTTGATTCCAGCGGATTCGCCGTGGCCCCTCAAATCGAGCAGAAGTATATTGTAGTGAGGTAAAAAATAACGAAGTTGTTTAAACCAGATGTTTGAACTACCTCCTGCTCCATGTACAAAGGTTAGCCAGTCATGACTTTCAGAAACTATAAATTTTTTATGGGCAATCACGGAGATAATATTTTACGAAGGTTAAACAACAATTCCATGGCTATGTTTTTGAGGACCGGCGACTCTTAAAAAAATAATATGCAGGAATGCCAAGTATCAGAATTCCGACCCCTGCTAAAGATGCTGTATTTAAGGTGTATAAAGTGTAGCCAACGAAAGACAGGGTAATCAGTAAATACGTTATTGGAGCAGCAGGATACAAAATCATTCTGAATGGCGAAGTATAGGACTTTCTTTTTCTAAAAATAAAAACACTTGCTGTAGCCAAAGCCATAAATATAATATCCATAAAAGTTACAAAAGTGATAATATTACTGAATGTTTTCCAGATAATTAATATAACACTAGCCCAAAATGCCTGAAAAAGCATAGCCTTGTAGGGTGTACCGTAGGTAGAACTGACATCTGCTGTAAATGAGAAAAACAATCCGTCTTTAGCCATGGCATAATAAATTCTGGGTGCCGTCATTGTATATATCCCGATAGTTCCAAAGATGGAAATGGTAATGACTGCAGTAATGAAATAATTTCCCCAGCTCAAGTACTTGCCCATCGCTTCGCCGGCAACTTTATCACTTTGAGCAATCACATCAGCAGGAAGCAGCATCATATAGCTGGCAATTACACTGATATAAATAAAAGTGACCAGCATGGTGCCTGTTACCATAGCTCTTGGAACGGTTTTTTCGGGTTCAATAGCTTCTCCTGCCAGATAAGTTGCATGATGCCATCCACCCATGGACCAGAAGACACCAATAAATGTAATCAGCATTCCGGAAATAAAATTGTCCGGGATATTATTAAAAATATTCAGATTGATTTCGTGATTCATCTCCGGGATAAAATATATTCCGGTCATTACGATAATGCCCATGGCAGCAACCTTCATTCCTGTAAAAATCTGCGAAAAAATCTGACTGACCTGAACTCCAAAAATATTAATACCTGTAAGTCCCCATATGACTATCATGGCAAATGCAACCTTTCCGGTTTCTGTTAGGGGGTAGTAAACCGTTATAAAACTCGCAAGAGCCATACCCAGGGCAGCTAATGCTCCGGTGTTCACAATGAGTAAAATTATCCATCCGTAAAGAAATCCTGCAAGATCTCCATAAGCTTCACTAATGTAAGTATATACACCTCCGGTGCCCCTGAACTGCGCTCCAAGTTCAGAAAAACTGATTGCGCCCATACAACTAACGAGTCCACCTACGAACCAGGTTATCAGCACAAGTCCTGCATGTGGTAAAGCAGCCAGAGATTGTGCGGGAGTGATAAATATGCCTGAACCTATGCAAGCACCAACAGCAATCATGGTTAATCCTGTGTAATGCAGTCTGCGGTGAAGCTCTCCCCCCATGATTCCTTTTTATTTTAATTCAAACATACAATAAACTACATAAAATCTCTATAATTTTAGCATATCGTTTTCACATGACTATGAAGGTATTTAGAAGTTTGTTGTTTTTATGGTATATCCTTTTTCCTTTCTTTTCCAGGGGAAGTCAATTTACACATGAATACAATCCGGTGGCTTCTATTGCTAAAATTCCATTTACTTACCATGATGGCTTTATTATTGTAGATGTGACGCTTGCAAGAGTTTTTCCGCTTCGCTTTATACTTGATACCGGATCAGAGCATTCTTTATTGCTGAAACGTGAGTACATAGATATTTTAAGATTGCCTTCCTCCAGGAAGGTTACATTACTCGGTGCAGATCTGAAAACAGAAATTTCTGCCAGGGTTTATCCAAAAATATCAATTCAGGTTGGTGATGGACTGGCACAATTCCAGGATGTCATAGTGCCGGACGAGTATATACTCCCACTGGAAGAAATGTTGGGAGTTCGTATTGATGGAATACTTGGTGCATCCTATTTTCAAAACATGTCACTCGACATAGACTACAGAAAAAAAATACTCACAATTGCAAATGCAGGAGCAATTCCAAAAATTCCTGATAAATGGGAATCCATTCCACTTAGAGTTTATAAAAACAAACCATACATTAAAGCTGAAGTTCCTGAGATTTTCAAAGATACTATTCATAAAAATCTCTTGCTTGATACAGGGGCTTCGCTTTCATTGGTTTTACAGTATATTCAAAATCCAGAAGACACCACAACTGCAGGGATGGTAAAATCATTCTGGGGCAAAGGATTAGGTGGTGAAATGGAAGGGTTTGGAAGTGAAACAGATGTAAATCTTAAAGAAGGTCATACTTTTAAGGATGTCTTTGTCTGTCTTCAGGAACTTGATTCTTTACAATGGGCTTTTTCTGAAAAAGATGGGCTTATTGGCAACTTACTGCTGGAGCAATTTGGAAGAATTTGTTTTGACTTCAGTCACCAAATCTTTTATTACAAACCGCTTAAAAAACAGCACTCAAAAAAGAAAATGGAGCGTTCAGATGTAATTGTTTATGCTTACGGAAGCGGACTCAGACAATATTATGTTCATGCTGTTGCTGAGCAAAGTGTGGCATGGAGCTCTGGTCTTCGTCCTGGAGATATTATATTACGTATTGGAAGTATTCCCGCAAGCTGGTTTAAATTAACATCTCTGATGAAAAAAATGAATCATTTCACTACTGGCCACATTAAAATTAAAGTAAATCAGGCGGGAAATATCAAAAATTTGATAATACAAAGTGGATTATAAGATATCATCAGTTACTGATAGCTATTTAAATAGAAAAACAAGCGATTTATTTACTTGTTAAATTCTCTGCGTGTTTTGATCAGATTTTGCTCTATTGATCCAAAATATAGATATTGGGTCAAAGGGTGTGAAGTCTTAAAATCAAATATTTTAGTGTTAGGAGTATTTGTTTTACCTGATTTTCGGGTTATATGCAAAGTAAAAACGCCATTGTATCCACGCCATCAGCATAAGTGTCAGCAGAGGGTTGCTGTGCATACCCAAATGGAATTAAATCCGGTAATTCATTTTTTAGATCACCAACAACACATTGAATTTCATCCTTATGTTTTTCAATAAAGTATGTGATTTCAGTAGTTGAACGGTAATACTGAAAATGCAGACAGGCAATTCTGGACGAAACTCCTTCTGCCTCCTTTAAAAGTATGCATGGATGCTCCAGAAAAGGTTCTCTGTTTAGTAGATACAATGCTTTATTGTAATCATAATTGTTGCTGTACTTGTGATGGAGCATGATGTCTTCAAAATCATTAAAGGTGGCAAGTAAGGGTCCAAAGTCATATCCTGAGGGTACCAATAATTTACTTACATTTCTGCAGCCAAGTCCAAAATATAAAAAAATATCATCTGCCAGATTTTTGAGATCGGACATATTTTCTTGTCCGTTTATCACTGCAATGGCATGCCTGTTTTTTCTGATGATATGTGGAACGTGGCTGAAATATCTCGAAAAATATACAGCGGTCTGATTACTGCCAGTAGCTATGACAGCATCGTACTCCTTTAGCTTGTCAACTATGTCAAAATTTTGTTTGACATCTGAATGAAGGGAAGCCATATAATTTAGAATAACCGGAATCAGCACACTATCTTTTTCAGCAAATTTTATTTTACTTGTATGTCCGGCTAAAAAAGTACAAATCACATCATGTATACCAACCATTGGAATATTTCCGGCAAGCACCAGACCTATGGTTTTTTGAGATGCTTTTTCTGGAATAGTATAATGTGACAACCATGCTTTAATCGCCTTTGAATCAAAATACTGGCCTGCAACCGCATCAAGCGCACGTCTGATGTTGGTTTTTGTAAACCAGGCATTTTGAATAGTAGCCTTTGTTATTATTTCCTCCGGAAAACCTGATCTTATCCAGCCCCCAGTTCTGTCGAGTATGTCGATCTTTTCTTCTAATGTCATTTTATAAAAGGCTTAAAGTGGTATATCCCAGTATTAAAAACCTGGCTATCTTTCCAATGGAAAGCATAATCAGGCAAGGGGTAAAAGGCATTCTCAATAATCCCGCAGCAAGTACCAGCAAATCGCCAATAACTGGAACCCATGAAAGTAATAATAACGAACTGCCGTACTTGTTTACTTTTTCGCGTACACTTTTAAACCTTTCTGTTTCTGTATTGCCAAAATACTTCACGTATTTTTGAAAGTACATTCCGGTTAATAAAAGTACTAAACCTCCAAATATATTGCCGACAGAAGCAATACAAACGGGAGCCATCAAAGTCTGCTTTTCCTGAACCAAAAGAATGAAATAAGGTTCTGAACCCACAGGAATGAGGGTTGCCGAAAGGAAAGCCCAGAAAAAAAGAAGAAAGTATGTTGTCAAACTTTTATATTTTAATAAGTTTTAACCATGCAGTTGTCAGACCGGATTTTAACTGTATCATGTAAATTCCCGGTTTTAAATGGCTAATGTCAAACCTTTCGTCATTTGATACATCCAGCATCAGTAATTCTTCACCGCGGATTGAATATACAATCGCTTTTCCATAGTGTGCAATTGTCTTAAATGTTATGAAATCCATTGCTGGATTTGGATATACTGAGAATATCAGTTCTGAAATGTCGGCGGAGTTGGTTTTTAAATCAATCTCAACCATGGTGTCCATACTACACCCAATGGCATCTGTTATTTTTAAGTTGTATTTGCCGGCATCGAGGCTATCCACACACCAGATATTGACATTTTTGATTTTTTCATCCCAATTAATAGAATATGGCGTAATACCTCCCTGGATATCAAGACAAAATTTTCCATTTTTTTTGCCCACATCTGTATTTGTGCTCGTAATCAATACATTTATATCAGAATCCGAAATGATTCTAACCGGGTCGACAGCTGCAGTACAATTCTGGCTGTCGCGAATTATGCCGCTATATATGCCATTTTTAAGATTGAATCTATTAATGCCTGTTTGCCCGTCTTCCCAATATATCTGGCTCTGACCCTGGGTGTCAAACAATTCAATATTTAATATGCCTGTTGCATCATCCTTACATATGTTGTGCTCGATTGACTGGATTGCATACGTAATATTTTTAATGGCGGGAATGTCAATGATGGGTGATATTCCCATGCAGCCATCACTATCTGTAATGGTGAGTCTGTAGTTTCCTGAGGGCAACTGATTTATGATAAGTTTGTTTTCGTCGGTGAAAAATTGTTTTCCGAAATTCCAGTTGAAATCATATGGTGCTTTCCCGTTTAACACGTTTACCTCAATGGCAGCATTTTTATCACCCGCGCATCGGTTTAGTTTAGTAATGTTTAAATTAGTTTTAATTTCTTTGTTTATAAAGGGTAAATCAATGGTGTTGTAGGACGATTTGCAATTATTTCGGTCAACAATCAAAGCGTAATAAATGCCTGCTGCAAGAGAATCGCCTTTTCCCAGATCTATAAGTTTATCATTAATTAAGAAATTATATGGACTTATACCACCACTGGCAGAAAGATAAATAGCGCCATCCTTGCCTGAAATACAGGTGGCATACTTAATGCTGTCAGTTTTTACGATAAGTTTATCCGGTTCATCTACTTTTATTGAATCAAGCTTTGACTGACAGCCATTTTTATCTGTGACAGTAAGATGATAATGCCCCTTTTTGAGATTGAATATGTCATCCTCAAATCTTCCATTATTCCAAAAATAAGTATAAGGTTGACTTCCTCCCGATGTGTTAATTTTTATAGAACCATTACTTTCACCAAAACACCTTACGGGCTCTACAGACACAATAAGTGGCTCAAGTTTTTGAGGCCCTTTGAGGTTTGACTCAAAATAATGTAAGCAGCCGTTTTTATCAGTTATTGTGCATTTGTAGGTGCCTGGAGTTAACCCGGATATCATATTTCCCTGAGTTCCGTTATTCCATGTATACTGGTAAGGAGCCAGCCCTCCAAATGCTGCAATTTGCAAAACGCCATCATTTCTATCATGACATCGTGGTTCTTTAATGTTTACTATTCCTGTCTGAAGTTGGGTTTTTGGAGTAAGTTCTAACAGAGTACTTTCAAATGAACATCCGGAAGCATCATATATAGTCACTTTGTAATTACCTGCTCCAGCATTTTCGAGGTTTTTTCCGGTGCTGCCATCTGACCATTGATAACTGAAAGGTGGTAAACCTCCCGAATGATCGATAAAAATCTGTCCATCACTTTTTCCAGTGCATGAAGGCTTTATTACCGCTGAAATGGAAAGTTGTATATTCGAAATAGCTTGCAGATTAATAAAATCAGTTTCTGCCTTGCATCCAAGTGCATCTGTCACATTTGCAAAATAAAATCCTGTATGTAGACTGTCAAGTCTGGATTGTGTACTTCCGGTATTCCAGACTATAGTATAAGGTGGTATGCCACCGGTAATATGAAGCTCAATTGTTCCGTCATTATTACCAAAACAACTGGCTGATGTTACAGTATAATCAACTTCCAAGGTATTGGCAGAATCTAAATCATCTTCAGGGCCATTGCAATTTTCATCTATCAGGTTACATGTTATTTCTACGGCCCCGGGATGTACAGATGAATTAGCGTCATTGCAATCCAGTGCATTATTGACATATCCAGAAGGGGGGCTAGCGGAGCAAATATCTGTGAACAACTGCGCATTTCCATATCCGTCATTGTCTTCATCCAGATAATATCTGGACAGCTTTTCTTGTATTGTAGAGCCATAAAACTCAATCTGATCCAGCGCAATGTCGCCTGTAACAAATTGCGACGTATATGCTGTGAATTTCATCTGCACATTCTTTTTATCAAAAGATGATAAGTCTAATATGTTTCTGATCCAGTTAATTCCGGTTTCTTTATCTTTATTAAAAATCTCTTGCCATGATAAGCCTCCATTGTCAGACGCTTCGAGTTTAATGGACTGAATTCCCAAACCATACATATGAGTAAAAAATGACATATCACAGCCATCAAAAGAGGAGTTCACCAGTATACAGGGGGATTCGAGAACTACTGGCTGGCCGGGTGTACAAATGGAGGGTTGATTTTCGATATACAGGTACTTTCCATTTCCAGATATATCTCCTGAAGGTCCGGTTTGGTCTGAATCTGTAGGACCGGACCATGAAATCCAGTCCTGACTATTATGAACTGAATTTTTCCAATAGCCTGAGAGATTACAGGAAAATTGACACCCTTCTATACAATTGTTTTCTGCATTAAAGTTTTCCTCAATAGTTATTGACTTACAGCGTGTATTAAAACTGCTTTGGCAAGACGGAAGCGATAATTGGGAACCACAAACTGCACTTAGTGCAACATTGTAGCAACGATCCGGAAAGAGTGCAGGAATTTTAAATTTCTGATCATTGCAATCGACAAAATATTCCTTACGACTAATTTGTGGTTTGTCGCATTCTTCGACGATGATTTTTACTGTCTGACAGCTCGTTTTCTTTTGCCAGTTGATAACAGCTGATGTAGCATTTATACCATCAATAAAAATCTGTTCAGGTGTCTGGCATTTTTGCTTGCTGAATCGCAGTCTTACATATTTTAATATTCCATTGTCAAAAACTGCTCTGTCCTGAATGATGAGCTGCCATAAACCTTTAGGTGAAGACTGATCTTCAAATGTGTAAAGGGGCTGGTCTGGTTTAAAGGTACCAATAAATGGGGGAGCTTCAGTTTCAAGAAATGTACACCCGTCGTCTGAAAACTGGCAGTATTTTTGGCATGTTGCATCCTTAGGGTCTCCAAAATGATCGGTTATGGTGCCATGATGTTCTGACAGAACAACCTGTTTTTGTCCCGGACTTATAAGTGAAATTTTAAGATCAGCAGGCCACCCATGATCAATGATCAAATCTATGGACTCCAAGAAAATGTCTGTGCCCAGTTTTCCATCTTCTGCTACATCAATGTAGAATACTTCCTGTCCATTGTCTTTGAGCTCAAGGGATGTTCCGCATAGGGTTGGATTACTGAGAAGTGTGGTAAATAAAAACGGTCCATTCCAGGCACTCCAATTACCATTGCTGCATTTTGTTCTCAGGTAGATTTGATAGGTAGTTGAAGGTACAAGTGCGTTTATTGTAAAACTTGTTGTATTGCCTTGAATCTGATAATCCGGAATGCCGTCAGAATTAATGCCTTTGGGTGAAATGTCTATATCAAAACTTAACTTTGAAGCATTATTGTCCAGCCAGGTTACCCTGACAGATTGCTGTGTAATGGAATTGAAATCCAGTCCATAAGGACTCGAGCACTGTGCGGAAGCAAAAATATGTCCCAATATCCCAATAATGAGGAATATCCACCACAGACGTATTTTTGAAATAATTGACATTTAACCTGAATAATACCATACAAAAATAGCACTTTTATTGCGTTATGCTTTTAAATATTTGGATGATACATTGATTTTGATATGTAATATGTCAATTTTATAATTACAAATGCTTATTTGGTATTTTTTAGTTTTTGTTAAAGTAGATCTTATCAAAAAAAAGGACCTCTCCCTTCCGGAAGAGGTCCATACCCCAAAACTTGTATAAATACCAAACTTATATACAAGTTTTCGGATGGTATAAAGGCTTAGTCGATGATAATTATCTTCTTTTGAGCTGTAAACTGTCCGCTTTCGAGCTGGTAGTACAATACCCCTGAAGTACCAATCTGCTCTCTGGTAAAGGTCATGGTATTGATACCTTTTACAGCCTCGATTTGTCGGCGCACCACGAGTTTACCCGTAACATCAAATATGCTCATGGTGGCACTTGCCGCCTGTGGTATTTTGAAGCTTACGCTGGTAACATCCCTGAAAGGATTGGGCTCGTTCTGGTAAAGCTCCTTATATGATGTATTTGAAAATAATTATACATCAGAAATGCTGGATATAAAGCAAATTTGCCAGGAAATGCACATCAGCCGATCGCAGCTTCAAAGGAAACTTACCGCGATTACTGGTCTCACACCAATGGATCTTCTTCATGACTTCAGGCTGGAAAAAGCCAAAATGCTTATTGATACACAGCCAGGAATGACCATCAAAGAAATTGCTTTTCAAACAGGTTTTAAGCAACCACCTCATTTCACCAGGTTGTTTTTACAAAAATTTGGTTTGCCCCCTTCTGAGTATAAGAAAAAGAAACATTAAAGAATTGACTGCTATGCATTAAAACGCGATTCACAATAATAAATCCTGTTTGTGAAAGAGCTAAAACGTTTAATACGTTTAGCGTCATAATATCTTAAATATTATCAGACTTGATAATAAGATATACTGGAGACGAATTATTTTTTAGTATATATTTGCACAAAAAACTACTAAACTACTATCCATGTTATGGTCAAAGCTACCACTTTTGCCTGTGGCATTATGTTTTGCTGCAGGTATTATTACTTCACGTTTTTTTCCGGGCTTACATTCGTTACCTGTTATAATGATATTAGTATTTGCCTGGATATTGGTATTCCCGGTTTATCGTCAGAATGACATTTACAAAAGGTTGATTCTGCATATTTTACTGCTTTCACTTGCCTTTTTTGGTGGTTATGCCTTGTTTTCCAAAGTTAGGGTTGATTTAATGGAAAACCAATTGCCAACTGACGTATCTATAGAAATGCAAGGCATTATTGTATCCGCTCCGGTCAAATCCAATTACAGAAAATTCATTTTGGAAGTCTATAAATTTAATAATGGTGGAATAAACTGGAATGAAACAGACTGCCGGATTATGGTATACGTTCACCCTGATGTCCCTTCCGGTTCTGAATTACAGGAAGGAAATGAAATAATTTTAAAAGGGACAGTTTCCGAAATAACGTACCTCAAAAATCCCAAGGCATTTAACTATAAAGACTTTCTTTTTTCCAGAAAGATTGTGCGGCAATGCATACTACAACAAAATGGCATAGTTAGTCTACAATCAGATGCATACCCAAATGTTAAAAGCTGGAGCAGAATAGCCAGAGAATATGCGCATCATCAAATTAGAATTTTTACCACTGATGAAGAAACCAGAGCAATAACTGAATCAATATTGCTCGGAATAAACTCCAGAATTCAGGAGGAAGTATATGCTGACTTCTCCAATACAGGAACCATTCACATCCTTGCTGTTTCAGGAATGCACGTCAATATTTTTATGTTTGTTTTTCTTTGGCTTTCTGCCAAGATCAAAAAACGATCTGTATGGGTGAGATTATGTAAAGTTGCTTTATTGTGTTCACTTGTCTGGTTTTATGTGTTTCTTACAGGTTCAAATCCATCAGTTTTGAGAGCAGGGCTGATGTTTTCCTACATGATCATCGGAAATGAAGCTGATAGAAAACCTTCCATGCTAAATGCTCTTGGCTTTGCTGCCTTATGCCTTTTGATTGCCAATCCTTTCCATCTGTTCAATTTGTCATTTCAGTTTTCGTTTCTTGCCGTTTTGGGAATACTGGTTATGGACCCGGTAATTAAAGCGCTTTATGCTCCGGGCATAAAACCAATACAGTGGCTTTGGTCTTATTTGTGTATTTCTATTGCAGCTCAGTTTTTTGTTTTTCCTCTGTCAGTATTTTATTTCAATCAGTTTCCGGTATATTTTCTGCTCGCTGGAATTATAGCTGTACCATTAGGCACTATTATCCTTTATTTTGGAAACATACTGATTCTCGCTGGTAGCTTTGCTGTATTGTTTAAGAATGCTTTTGAATGTACCGTATCTTTCTTTATCAATTCCATTTCTTTTTTTGCAAAGTTACCCGGGGCTTTATCAGGGTATATAGATCTGGAATTACATGAAATGTTTTGCTGGTTTTTAATGCTGCTATTTCTTGTTTTATTTCTGGTAACACGAAAATTACTCTGTTTTTATATCCTTTTAACATTGCTGATCATTAATTATACCTATCGTCGGGTATTGTATTTGGGTAAAATGGAAACCACCGAAATTGTAATTTACGCTGTTTCGGGAGGTTATCATCTTGATTTTTTCCAAGGATGTGACGTGATATCACTATCCTCCCTTAGGCTTTCACAGAAAAGTAAATCATTTGCTTCATCTGGATACAGAAAGTATAAGGAAATCTGCCAGGATTTTGATTTGACTCCGGTTCGGGCAGCCACTGGTAATAATTTTTCATTTAAGGATGGAAATTTTCAGGCAGCAAACCTCAAATTGTGGGTGCCGGATTATAGGAAATTTAAACATTTTAAACCAGCTTTTGAAAATATAAACTATTTGGTGATTTCTTCAGAATGTAAAAAATTAAAAAGTAGTCATTTATGCGATGTTAAAGTAGATCATTTAATTTTATCAGCTGAATTGGATAGCATCAGTACTTTCTACTGGAAAGCCTATGCCTTGGAAAATGGAATAGCTGTTATTGATCTTTCCAGCCACGGTGCATATCATATTTTAACAAATCCATGAACTAAGCATTAATCAGATTTGTACTATACTTAATGAATTATATTTTTAAGTTAGATGATCCGCGAGATTCAGATTAAGATTTTGCCAGAATTTATACATCGGGAAGATAAGATTAATCAACTTATTTTCGAAAAGCTAAAGGTTGACCCTGGTAGAGTAAGGCATTTTGAATTGCGCAAAAAGTCTATTGACGCCAGAGGGTCGAGACCCTTTTATCTTTTGAGATATGATGTTTTTATTGATGAGGATTTTATTAGGGAGCCATACGTTGCATCGCAGTATAAATATGTTGGGGAAAATCCTCCTGTATTTATTATTGGCGCCGGTCCTGCAGGATATTTCGCTGCCCTGGAGTGTCTGATGGTTGGCTTGAAGCCTGTTGTACTTGAACGAGGCAAGGATGTTCAGGCCAGACGAAGAGATCTCAAAGCCATTCAGCAGGATGGAATTGTAAACCCCAACAGCAATTATTGTTTTGGTGAGGGTGGGGCAGGAACCTATTCTGATGGCAAGTTGTATACCCGATCACATAAAAGGGGAAGCATTGATAAGGTGCTTCGCCAATTGGTGGAACATGGTGCAGTTCCGGATATTCTTACGGATGCCCATCCTCATATCGGATCCAATAAATTACCTGGAATTATTGCTGAAATCAGAAAAACAATTTTACACTTCGGTGGAGAAGTCCGATTTGATACTGAAGTTACGGATATTGTAATAAGTAATCATAAGGTTGAAGCCATTAAAACGAAAAATGGGGATATTATTCCAGCAAAGTATGTTGTAGTGGCTACAGGACATTCCTCCAGGGGAATATTTCAAATCCTTGCCAACCAAAAAATACAGATTGAAGCAAAAGACTTTGCTCTGGGTCTAAGGATTGAACATCCGCAGTCATTTATTGATTTTGTACAGTACAGACAATCTAAACGGGAAGAGGGATTGCCAGCTGCCAGTTATGCTGTTGTAGCTCAGGTAGAAAACTGTGGTGTTTTTTCTTTTTGTATGTGTCCCGGAGGCCTTGTTGTACCAGCTGCTACAGCACCTGGCGAAATAGTTGTCAATGGTATGTCCATTAGCCGCAGAGACAGCCCTTTTGCCAATTCCGGATTCGTCACTTCCATTTCTGTAGCTGAGCTTGAAAAACATGGATATAAGGGTGTTTTTGCTTCGCTTGATTTTCAAAGAGACGTTGAAAGGAGTATGTTTAATGCCGGGGATGGTACTCAGAAGGCACCCGCCCAGCGTGTCTGTGATTTTGTTGATGGCAAATTATCCGGAATGCTAAATCCCACCTCTTATATTCCTGGATTAATTTCATCGCCACTTCATGAAATTCTTCCATCTTTTGTTTATCAACGGCTTCGTGGTGGACTGATCCAGATTGATAAAAAGATGAAAGGATATGTTACCAATCAAGCCAATATAATTGGTGTTGAAAGCAGAACGTCCTCACCTGTCAAGATTCCCCGTGATGCAGATACTCTGATGCACAAGGACGCCTATGGTTTATTTCCCTGTGGTGAAGGCGCTGGATATGCGGGAGGTATATTATCAGCGGCAATGGATGGTCAAAAAATTATACGGGCTATCAAAAAAGTTATAGAGCGAGAATTTTGATTTCTACACGCTGATTCCGAAGTCTTCCCTGTAGCGATTCGCTTTGGGTAAGAGGTTCTCTTTTGCCATAACCTTTGTAGGCAACCCTTTCTGGTGAGATACCCTTATTGTAAAGAAATTCTGCCACGTTTCTGGCTCTTTCTGTAGATAGTTTGTCGCAATATTCGTGTGGTGGTATGGTGTTGGTATGACCCCCGATTTCTACCGTTACCTGAGGATTTTTAGAAAGAAAATCAAATACCTCCTGTATTACCTCGTAGTTGGATGCTGTAATTCTGCTGCTGTCAGCTTCAAAATTAAGTTCATTTATTCGCAGGGTCTGACCTACACTAACTTTGGTAATCTCCAGGTCAGGAATAAATTTTTCCTTGTCAATAACAACTGATATGGCCTCGTTACAGCCATTTACATCGGTAGCCGTGACCTGATAAGTTCCCGAATTCACTTTTTTCAGGTTTTTCCCCATTTGTCCGTTGGACCATCTTATTTGTATGTCACCTGTACCTCCCGAAATTTCAATATCCGCAGATCCGTCCTGTGCTTGTGCTCCTGATACTCTTTTTCTATCTGTTACAGTTATTACCAGTGGCAAAGGGTCTTCAATAATTATAGAGGCGGCAGCAGTTGTATTGTACTTGTCTGTAACTGTCACCATATATTCCCCGGCTCTCAGGTTCTGAACTGTATTTGACGTTACTTCCGGAACAGACCATGTGTACTGGTATGGTTTGTGTCCTCCGGAAGTGGCCACTTTAACTGTAGCATCTGATGTACCCTTGCAGCTAACAGGTTTTTCCAGTAGTATACTTGCATTTAATTGTTCGAGGGCTATGTCACCAAACAAAAGCTTGTAAAAACCTGCCCCTCCGGTACCTATCCAGATATTGTCGTTTTTATCGCAGGCAAGACTTGTGGTAGCCTTACTGAGCATCGCTGCGTCTGCAGTAAACTGTTCAATTTTTTCCTGGTAAGGGTCATAGCGCACAAGAATATCTGAAGCTATATATATGCGCCCCTTAGAGTCCAGTACAAAATCGTTAATATTCCCTTTGTATTGGTTTTCTTCGAGCTTTACAGGAAACAATCTGTTAAATTTACTGATAAGGAACATATCTTTTTCAGAAATAATCCACTGACCTTCAGCATTCTCACTCGTAGCAAGCATTCTAATGTTTTTATCTTCGACATCCCATTTGTCATTTGCGATTCGTACATAGCCATTGTTAGTGCCAAGCCACATCACTTTATGTCGGTCAGCGTGTACAAAGTTTATCTGATTGCTTAGCAGTTTAGAATTTTTGACTGTAACATGACTTATTTTGCCGGATACCGGCGCAACCTGAAAAAGCCCCTGGTCCGTACCAGCCCAAATTTCACCGCCGTAATACTCAATATCTTTGATTTGTACCCCTGCAACAGGTAATTCAAAGGATTTATTGGTGTTGATTTGTGTGATTTTGTTTTTTGAGGCAGCATACCCCTGTCCATTTAGGTCCTGTACATAGTCAAAAACTTGCGTACCTTTTAAGTAATGAACATTTTTGGAACCATCAGCCGATATTTCATACAAACCGTTGCTTGTACTTAACCAAATTAGATTTTTACCGTCAATATAGGTTTTAAAAACTTTTATATTGGAAGGAAGTCCTTCAAATCTGGTAATGGAAACACTTGTGGTATCCTGCGCTTTTTGCTCAAAGGACAGTCCGGTTAAAATAAGTAATACGAATATGATTTTGTACATTCAATTATGGTGTGCAGTATTTTCAGATAAAAGATTATTTTTTACTTTTACTGTTTTCATTGAGTCCTTTCGCTACCTCTTCCGTGATATCAAGGCCTTTATTTCCATACATCACACTTCCGTTATTCCCTTTTTTGAGGACAAAGTCATATCCCTTTTCGACAGCAACCTGATTGAGATAATCATCAATATTTTTTTGCAATTCGTTTAGGGCTGTCATCAGTTTATTGTCAAGCTCTGAAGCGACAGTCTCCCTTTGTTGCATTAGTGATTCTTCTTCTCTTCCCAGGTTTTGTTGCTGTACTGCAAATTTTTCTTCAAGTTTTTTGAGCTCTACAGGTGCGAGGTTATTGGCACGCTGTTGTGTCTCAGCAATGTCCTGCTGAAATCTTGCCACCCGTTTCTGAAAAGCTTCAATCTTTCCGGCCAATGCTGTTTCAGCAATTTTTGATTGATCTTCGAGCTCTTTTTTTCTTTGCTGGTAGAGGTCATATTTGCTTAGAAGCGTATCAATGTCAACATAAACTATGTTTAATCCTGTAGAGTCAGATGCGGAGGTGGCAGTTCCGACTTTATTAGCTGCGTTTTTATCACAACTATAAAAAGTAAGAATAAGAAACAATGAAAATATTGCCGTAAAGTTGAGGTTGCTTATCATGAAATTCAGTTTTAAATTTTAAGCACCAAATATACAATAAAAGATTAAGTTTACTGATTATTTGAACAACACTCAAACGTATGGAGAACCTAATATATTATCTTTCGACCTGTGATACCAATAGAAAAATTCTTAAAAATTTACCAAAAGATAAATTTATACTTTGTGATATAAAGAAATTACATGTGACTGAATCCGATCTTGACAAGGCTGCAGGATTCTTTGGGTCCTATGGAGCGCTTTTAAATAAAAGAGCTCAAAAATTTAAAGGAATGAATGAGAATGAAAAGCCAAAAACAGAAGATGAAATTCGAAAAACTATCCTGTCAGATTATACATTTTTAAACAGGCCTCTGATAAAAGCAGGCAATGAATGGTTTGCCGGAAGTCAGCCCGAAACAATCGAAAAACTGATGGACGCAATTAAAAAATTGTAAAAAAAATATTATTCAGACTTCAAATAGTCTGCCATTTTCACAACGCACCACCCGAGCAGGAAATTTTTGAATTAGGCGATAGTCATGGGTAGCAATTAAAATAGATGTCCCATGTTCTTTGTTCAGGCGATTGAGTAAATAAAGGATTTCATCACTGGTGTCCGGGTCCAGATTTCCGGTTGGTTCGTCTGCTATAATGATTGTAGGATTATTGAGTAATGCCCTTGCAATGGATACCTTTTGTTGCTCCCCTCCAGAGAGATTTTCCACTTTTTTACGCTGAAGGTCTTCAATTCCTGTCATTGATACAACCTCATTGATTCTTTCAGTCATGCTGTTCTTGTCCTTCCAGCCTGTAGCCTGAAGTATAAAGGATAAATTTTTACGAACGGTCCATTCTTCAAAAAGCTGAAAATCCTGAAATATCATACCAATAGTCCTCCTGAGTAGGGGTATCTGACTCCTTTTGATGGTGTGAAGATCGAAGTTATTGACAATACCTGTACCTCTTTTTAAAGGCAAACTGCCATATATCGTTTTAAGCAGAGATGTCTTGCCACTGCCGGATTTACCAATAACATAGCAAATTTCAGCGTGTGCAAGCTGGAATATAACATCATCAAGGATTTTATCTTCCTGTTGCCAAATTTCAGCCTGTTGTAAATCTATTACCATTGTGCTCATAACCGATATTTGATAAGCAAAGATACAAAATTTAAAAAGATTATATATTTTAATAATATATAAGTTCAACTCAATCCTTTGATCGGATGTACAATCCTTAATTTCTTATTCTGCTTTAAAGCTAAGATTTGTTAAATTTGCATCTTTAAATGTACACTATGCAATATTCTCCCGCTCAAATCGAAGCTAAATGGAAATCGTACTGGTCAGAAAATCAGACTTACAAAACAGATAATCATTCAGGAAAACCAAAATATTACGTTTTAGATATGTTTCCATATCCTTCAGGTGCTGGCTTACATGTTGGCCACCCTCTGGGATATATTGCTTCAGATATCTATGCACGTTATAAGCGGCTTAAAGGATATAATGTGCTTCATCCGATGGGTTATGACGCCTTTGGTCTTCCGGCCGAACAATATGCTATCCAAACAGGCGTTCATCCTGCTGTATCTACGGCAGAAAACATCAACAGATATCGTTCTCAGCTCGACAATATTGGGTTTAGTTACGACTGGGACAGGTCGGTCAATACTTCCGATCCAAAATATTATAAATGGACACAGTGGATCTTCTTGCAGTTATACAATCATTATTATGATTTGCAGCAGAATAAGGCAATACCGGTGAGCCAATTGATCGATTTGTTTCATACATCAGGTAATTTTTCTGTTAAGGCAGCACATTCGCAGGACAGATATTTTACTGCCGACGAATGGAATTCATTTTCTGACCATGAAAAAGAGCTCATATTAATGAATTATAGACTCGCATACCGAAAAGTGAGTTATGTCAATTGGTGTGAAGCCCTGGGAACAGTACTGGCCAATGATGAAGTCAAAGACGGACTTTCCGAAAGGGGAGGGCATCCGGTTGAAAAGCGCCCAATGATGCAATGGTCACTGCGTATTACGGCTTATGCTGAAAGAATGTTGAATGATCTGGATCGTCTCGAATGGTCTGATGCTCTCAAAGCAATGCAGCGAAACTGGATTGGAAAATCAGTGGGTGCTCAGGTGTTTTTTGATATTTCGAATCATTCATCAAAAATTGAAATTTTTACTACAAGACCTGATACGATTTTTGGCGCAACTTTTATGGTACTTGCTCCTGAACATGAACTTGTAGATTCTGTTACAACGCCGGATATGTCAGAGTCAGTTAAAAATTATAGGGACTATGTTTCGTCGAGGTCCGAAAGAGATAGAATGACGGAAGTCAAGGAAGTAACAGGTGTTTTTACTGGCGCATACGCTATTCATCCTTTTACCAAAAAACATATTCCGGTCTGGATAGGTGAATATGTTTTAAAGGATTATGGAACAGGTGCCATAATGGCTGTTCCAAGTGATGATGATCGTGATTTTGCATTTGCAGAAAAATTTGGGCTCCCTGTCGTTGATGTAGTCGATAAATCTGAATATCCGGGAGCCGGAAGACATGAAAAATCCGGCAGGATGATAAACTCTGCTTTTCTTGATGGCATGGAGGTCAATGATGCGATCAAACATATGCTGGACCTTATTGAAAATAATGGAATAGGGTCCTGTAAAACAAACTATAAATTGCGGGATGCCAATTTTTCAAGGCAACGATACTGGGGAGAACCTTTCCCTGTATTATATGGTAAAGACCAGCTGATTACCATTATAGAAGAAAGCAATCTTCCTGTCACCTTGCCGGAAGTTAAAAATTTTCATCCTACAGCAGAGGGTAAATCTCCGCTTGCATCCGCGGTGTCCTGGGTGCATGAAATAAGCGGATTTGAGCGGGAAACAGATACCATGCCGGGGTTTGCAGGTTCTTCATGGTATTTTTTGAGGTATATGGATCCGGACAACGAAACTGCCTTTGCTTCTCAAGAGGCACTTCATTACTGGAAAGACGTTGATTTATATGTAGGTGGTACGGAACATGCCGTTGGCCATTTGATGTATTCCAGGTTCTGGCATAAGTTTTTATATGATCTTGGCAAACTTCCTACGGATGAACCTTTCAGAAAATTGATTAATCAGGGAATGATTCAGGGCGTTATTGCAAGCTTGTATCTTCAGAAGGAAAAAACGAATGACAAACATGTTTTTGTCTGTGCACAGCTGGTTTCGGATAGTGATTCGGATGAATTTATTAAAATTTCCGTTTATATTGACTTTGTTTCTGATTACGGAACGCCCAAAGCTTTTCTCGACAAAGGAGCAATTGCTAAATTCATACAATGGAGACCTGAATTTGCGAACGCAATCTTCAAATCATCTGCCGGAACATATGATACTTCAATCGCAGAAGATGCAACGGCTTCTGAATTTAGGATTTATGTTCAATCTGAAGTAGGCAAAATGTCCAAAAGATATTTTAATGTAGTCAATCCGGATGATGTTGTTGCACGATATGGAGCAGATTGCTTCAGGATGTACGAAATGTTTCTTGGACCTGTAGAACAGAGTAAGCCTTGGGATACCAAAGGGATTGAAGGTGTTCAGAAGTTTTTGAAAAAATTCTGGTCACTTTATACCGAAGAAGATGCTTTTAGGATAAGCAATGAAAATCCTTCAAGAGAGGAATTGAAAATCCTTCATCAAACCATAAAAAAAATTACGGATGATATTGAACGATTTTCATTCAATACTGCAGTGAGTGCATTCATGGTTTGTGTCAATGATCTTAAGCGGTTAAATTGTAATAAGCACGACATTCTCGAGCCTTTGGTCAGACTTTTGGCACCATTTGCCCCTTTTCTTACAGAAGAATTGTGGAGTCATTTTAATAATGGTGAATCTGTCCATCATGCTGAATTTCCGGTTTACAATCCACAATATCTTACTGCAGATTCCATCGAATATCCACTTTCTGTTAATGGTAAAAAGCGAGACCTTATTACGCTGGATGCAGGACTTTCTAATGCTGAAATTGAAAAGATAGTGTTGGAAAATGATCAGGTGCAGAAGTGGTTGTCAGGACAACCTCCCAAAAAAGTGATTGTAGTACCTGGAAGGATGATAAATATAGTGGTATAAAAAAAAGAGACCGGTTTTAATTCCCCTTAAACCGGTCTCGAGTAACAATTTGCTTAAGTATTCCTTAAATAAATCTGAACTTAATAACTAAACATCCAAAACTGCGCCAAAAAAGTCTTTCCTAAGTAAAAATATTTTAGAACATTGACAATCAATTATTTATAAAATGTCTTTTAAAACAGGTTATATAGATTTGTATTCGTCGGGCGCCGGTAAAGTAAACTATATAGTTCGTCAAAAGCTTGGAGGTAGGTATTCTTTTAAGGATATAATCAATGTGCGGAAAGGAGTAAGTGGTCTTGAATTTACTGATGAGATTAATGGTGTACCAATAAGATACAGGGTTACAGCAGAATTATTCAGGCAGGGAATTGGTCTGTATTTCAGAACTTACAGAAATAATTTTTTCCTCCCGGTCCCCTTTGAGGAAATTGAAATTATCAGAATCGACAAAAGTGAGGATGTAATCCATCCTATTCGCTTTTCATTTTACCGACTGATGACCAAAATTGGTTTTAATTATTTAATATCAAGAAATTTTTTAGCTGCAAATGAGTTTTCAATAATTCATCCCATTTGTGTTGAAATTATAAAATCAGACGGCACAAAAATCCCTTTAAAGATCAGGCGAATCAACCCAAAAGGTATTTTCGAATTTTTTAAACAGCCATCTTTGAACAACTTGTCAACATTTAAAATAGAGTAACGATACATTTACATTATACCCGGATTTGATTAAATTAATTTTAGCATCAATTGGAGTGTAATGTTATCAAAAAATTTTAAAGTTAAAGCCTGACCTAATCTATAAAATTGGTATCAGGAAAGTAGAATGGTTGAACTTAATAACTTTAAAATGGGTTTAATATCGCAATCACTTATTGAATTATTAAAAATTAGCAATGATTAGACATTTTCTGGTTATTCTTTTGACTTTTACACTTACAGGCATTTATAGCCAGATTCCGGAATGGCAGAATGTCTTACCTAAGTGTATTTTTATATCAGCAGAAAATCTAATAGGTGTCAGTCTCCATGGAGCAGCGGCAGAAGAAATTCAGGTCAAAGCTACAGGGGCTCAGGTGCAACAAAGAAATGATTCTACTTTTCAAATCACACCGACCCTGTTTCAGGAGGATATCAAAGTAAAGCTTTATTTCAAAAATATTCTCTGCGGGGTGAAACTGTTGCCAGTTCGTTATTTGCCTGATATTGATCTTGTCATCCCAGGTGAAAATAATGGTGTTGTCAGTAAGAAAAACATTTTGAATGTTGACAAATTCACTTTGACCAGTTTAAAAAATCTTGACGAACTGGGTTTAGTACAAAATCTCAGGTATTATAATATGGTTGTTTCTGATCAGCGAAATGTTACCATTTATTCTGAGCAGATACAGCAGTACGGGATTCCGGAAAAATTGAAAAATATAATATTAAACAGTAAATCCGGCCTCACAATAAGAATTACTAATGTTAGGCTCGAAGGATCCAATGGATATATTTATCCCGTTTATTTTTCAAAGTCGTGGTTTATAACGGAATGAAAGCAACATAAAAAACTTTTGTTATTTATAAATGTTAGAGGCTATTGTGTTTAGTTGACCATAAATATTATTATTTTTACATAACTTTTATTATATGAGTGTAATTGACTTAGCCAGAATTATTATCTACAGATTTCACGAAAAGGGTCTTGAAATTTTTCTTATGAAAAATGAGATGGAACACGATCCCGAGATTTGGCGTATTCCCGAAGGTCTTGTTCATGAATTGCATTTGAAGGATAATTGTATAGACCTGGAGTCCATTACGGATAGAGAAGGGAAGCAAATCAAAACACTTGCTATAGAAGGCGACTGGCACGACATACCTTCAATTAGAGGTATGTTAAAGCATGATGTGAAACTTGTCAAATCCATTGTAAAGGAAAACTTACCCGGAATTGAAAAAGGTGGATTTTTTGCAGTCAAGGAGGCATTTAAAAAAGTCATGCCTGAAGAATACAACTCTCTTAAGGAACTAAAGGATATCCTTTTTGACAGGAATTCAGTAACGAATATATAATATGATTGCAGAATCATTTTGTGTCAGGGTAACAAATTTTTCTTTTAAAGGCCTTGATAGTGTTTATCACGGAAAAGTAAGAGATGTGTACACGGCGGGAGATAATATTATCATGGTTGCTTCGGACAGAATTTCCGCTTTCGATTGCATTTTACCTAAAAGTATTCCTTTCAAAGGACAGGTTTTAAACGGTATAGCAACATATTTTCTTAAAAACACAAAGGACATTGTACCCAACTGGTTAATTTCCAGTCCTCATCCCAATATCAGTATCGGACAAAGGGCAAAGCCATTTAAAGTAGAAGTAGTCATCCGGGGATATCTTGCAGGGCATGCCTGGCGAACATATCATCAGGGGCTAAGAAGTCTGTGTGGCGTAACATTACCGGAAGGTATGATACAAAATGACGCTTTTCCGGAGCCCATTATAACTCCTACAACTAAAGCAGCACATGGCCATGATGAAGACATCAGCGTCGCTGAGATTATCAAGGGAGGCTATGTTACTGAGGAAGACTGGTCTGTCATTGAAAAATATACAAGGGCATTGTTTTCCAGAGGAACCGAAATGGCCATAAAACAAGGACTATTGCTGGTAGATACCAAATATGAATTTGGTAAAAATAAAAATGGCGATATAATTTTAATAGACGAGGTTCATACGCCGGATTCTTCCCGCTATTTCATGGCAGACACCTATCATCAGTATCAGCAGGAAGGAAAGCCACAACAGCAGCTTTCCAAGGAATTTGTACGTGAATGGTTGATCAGCCATAATTTTCAGGGCAGGGAAGGGGAGCTAATGCCAGAGATGCCAGAAGATTTTGTTTGGCTGGTCAGTAATCGATATATTGATTTATATGAGCGTATTACAGGTGATGTATTTGTTAAAGCAGACTCCAAATCTATCTTAACCGATATGGAAACCTCTGTAATTGATTGGTTGATTACCAATCCTTAATTTTGACAGGTTTATAATTTATTATCTCCTTGTTAACAAAATATCCTGATAATCAATGAGTAAGCATGGAAGAGTTTTAGTAGCTATGAGTGGTGGTATTGACAGCACAGTTGCTGCAATGATGCTACATGAACAAGGATATGAAGTGGTAGGTATCACCATGAAAACATGGGATTACGCAAGTTCAGGGGGATCCAGAAAAGAAACAGGGTGTTGCTCTCTCGATTCTATCAATGATGCACGTCAGGTCGCTGTTAATATGGGATTTCATCATTTCATTATTGATATTCGTGAAGAATTTGGCGACTATGTTATAGATAATTTCGTAGACGAATATCTGGCAGGAAGAACTCCCAATCCCTGTGTTTTGTGTAATACCCATATCAAATGGAGTGCTCTTATAAAAAGAGCAGATGCCATGGATTGCGAGTTTATTGCCACAGGTCATTATGCAGTGATAAAAGAACATCTGGGACGTAAATTTATAAGTAAGGGTAAAGACGACCGCAAAGACCAGTCCTATGTATTATGGGGGCTATCGCAGGAGTGTCTGCAGCGAAGCAATTTTCCATTGGGTACCTATTCAAAACCGGAGATCAGGCAAATGGCTTTTGAATACGGATACGAAGAATTATCCAGAAAACCTGAGAGTTACGAAATTTGTTTTGTACCTGACAATGATTACCGCGGATTCTTAAAAAGAAGAGTAGAAGGTCTTGAAGAAAAAGTTGCAGGCGGTAAATTTGTCAATGCCAAAGGAGAATTTTTAGGTTTTCATGATGGTTATCCTTTTTACACGATTGGTCAGAGAAAAGGATTGGGGGGAGGTTTTACAGCACCTATGTTTGTGACTGAAATTATTCCGGAGACGAATACCATAGTTCTTGGAGATGCATCTGAGCTAATTAAAAACACCATGTCTGTGCAGCAGTTAAACTGGATGAAATATGATGGTGTTGAGGATGGTTTCGAAGCAATTACACAGATACGATATAATGACAGGGGAGCATATGCTTCCATATATAATGATCATGAGGAGGTGCGCGTAGAATTTCTTGCCAATGTAAAAGGTGTTGCACCAGGGCAAAGTGCAGTTTTTTATGAAGGTGATGATGTAGTGGGGGGAGGTATTATTTCAAATTCTAAGCGCTGAAGCTCCTATGTGCATTAGATTTAATATAGTTATACTTACTTTTTTAATTTCCTTACTTGGCCTGAGTTGCGCTGATGAATACGATTACAGTTACGTTCTAAATGACAATAATTACTTGCCTCTGGAAAAAGGGAAATATATTATTTATTCATCAGACAGCATCATTTACAGAGGTGGTGGTTCAGTTAAGGATACAATTACAAGTTTCCTCAAAATTGAAAATATAGACACTTTTTTAAATACTGCCGGAGAAAGAATAGTAGTCAGACATCACTGGTACAAATACAAAGATGAAGAAGCCTGGAAGTTTAAAAAAAGGAGCTCTGCCTTTTTAAGAGACCAGAATGTGTTGAGTACGGAGGACAATATCACCCTGGTAAAACTGCCTTTGTTTCCAAGAAAGAATATGAAGTTTGTGCCGACAATTTATGTTAATCCTGATCTGGAGGTTGAAATTTCCGGTGAAATTTTCACCAATTTACATCAGGATTGGAATGGAAAAATCCTGGACATAGCAACTCCTTATGCCTATGAAAATAATAAAATAAATGCCTGCCGAGTTCAGATGGTTGCTGATACATTATTGAAAATTCAGAAAAGAAAAGTCGTAGAAATATATGGCAACAATATAGGCCTGCTGGAACGGGATGAAGTTTTTTTGTTTGATGACCAGTCCGGCAATGCACCTATTGAAGTCAGGGCCAAAAAAGGCTTCATTCATAAACTTCAGATAATGGAATACAACTAAAATATCCATTTTTATTGTGAGGGTACTTTGATATTAAATTTTGCCTTATTCAATGCGTTGTATTCTTTTTTTATACTGCTTAAACAAGAACCAATGTTACGAGATGAAATAATTCCTGCAGGAAAACTTGGCAAGCCAGTTGGAAGGGATGGCGCTATAAAATTGGAGGTTGAACATGGTTTCGAGAAATTATTAAAAAAACTGAAATTCCTGTTTGTATCCATAGAAGGTAATTTTGTGCCCTTCAGAATCAAGGGCTATCATTCCAGTCAGGTGGACGCTGTGACATTTTTTGACATCAATTCCCCGGAAGCGGTAAACTTTTTGACCAATAAATTATTTGGCATCCATCGCTCCGAACTGCCTTCAGGATATCATTCGCCATCAAAAACCAATAAGGATACAGTTGGGTATACAGTAATCGAATCAAATCATACCATAGGTGTAATTACTGCTATTATTAAAAATCCGGGACAAACGCTGATTGAAGTATCGACAACAGACAGCAAAAAGATATTGATACCTTACGTTGATGCATTTATTTCAGACATCAATAAGGATCGGAAAGAAATCACAATGAAACTTCCTGAGGGATTACTTGACCTCTGACAATTGTTATTCCTTGGTAGCAACAAAATTACAGGAATCATCAAGCTTTATAAATCCTGGAGGTAATGGTATGCCGCTTATCACAATGGATTCCTGATTAGTCATCGATAAATTCAGAATTCCTGTTATTGTTTTATTGTCTGCACTGATGGATAATTTTGTCTTCACTGTACCTTTGGCTTTAATAGGATCCGAACCTGAGTTGGGTACAAAAATTTCAGGATCAACTTCTATATCTGACAAAGTTGCGTCCACAGTCACTGTATCAAATGCGGTAATAATACCCTTTACAGGTAGAGGACCCACAGCAGTCTGTATGATGATATTAAGTTCATTTTTTACGGGCAGTTCTGAAATAGACAGTTCTGCTTCTGAAAATAAGGCAGCAAATTGTCCCTTACAATCGAATACTCCGTCGTAGTTTCCCGCAAACCTAAGCTGATAGGTGCATGTATTGTCCTCGAGGCTAGCGTCCCCGTTATAATTATCCGCTAGCGGATCAGTACATCCGGAAACTTCTTTTTTACAGGAAGTCTGAAAAATAACTAAAGATAATAATATCAGCAGGCTAAAAATATTTTTCATAAGGCAAGATTTTACTTAATTATGGTAAAATTAATTTTTATTTTCCAATTTGTTGCTACTTTCAAGTGAACCAATTCTTATTCTTAAGGGAATGCCACTGTATTTTTCTATTTTTGATTCCATTTTGCAAAAAAATGGAAGTTCATCCCTCCTTTTAAAATATTCAAAACACTGTTTGTAGGCAGGCCGATATTTGTAAAATGAACTTCTTAAATCATAGCTATTTGTAGAAAACGCCGACATATGCGATGTATATTGTCCAAAGAAAATTGCCGGCATTAATATTACAAAAAGCCCTGCCAGTAGTAAGTGGATGTGATTAGCCACCACATTCTTTTTTGAGGTCAATCATAAGACTTGACCATAAGTCTTTTATTTCCTGCACCTCATCTTCATCACAAAAGTCAGTAATTTCAAGAATTGTTTCATTGGTGATATCAGACCTGTACATTCTAAATTCTAGGTATTCGTCTTTTTGAGAGTTTTTCCAGTGATAGCGTACACGCTCTTCTTCAATATCATCAAGCATGTAAGCTACCTCAGCACTGCCATTCCAGAAAAAAGTATATTTATCACTCAAAATATCCACATCATCACAGTACCACCTCACTAAACATTCCGGAGTTGTTACAAATGTGTAAATAATTGCCGGTGAAGCCCTGAATATAAATTCTAAATCTACTTTTTTTCTACCCATAATATTACTTTAGCTGCTTATCTCTCTTTATAAACTCATAACTATTGATATTGTTACCGAAATGAAGTTTTTTTCACTATTTTTAATGAAATAAACTTGATTTTAATGTTTTAAACTCAATAATTTTTTTTCAGGTGAATTTGGTTATCAGAAATGATTCATCCCGGAAGAGCTACAGAACTTAAAAGGACAAATGAAATAATTTTTTTTGCAATTTTCAAAACTTTTGAACTTTTTTCACATAAATATAATTTATAGTAAGTATGATTTGATTTTATGACGATATCGCAATACATTCCCTCGTTTTGTAAAATTGGTCGAACATTATACAAAAAACATTAATTTTGCATCTTTTTTCTTAAAGCTGATATTAATTTTTTAATGAGACAATTAAAAATTACAAAATCCATAACCAACAGAGAGAGTCAGTCTCTCGAAAAATACTTACAGGAAATAGGAAAAGTTGATTTACTGACACCCGAGGAGGAGGTAGATTTAGCCAAGAAAATTAAAGAAGGGGACCAGGAAGCTCTTGAAAGGCTAACCAAAGCCAATTTAAGATTTGTGGTTTCCGTTGCCAAACAATATCAGAATCAGGGATTATCGCTAAGTGATCTTATAAATGAAGGTAACCTGGGCTTAATCAAAGCGGCCCAGCGGTTTGATGAAACCAGAGGATTTAAATTTATTTCTTATGCCGTATGGTGGATCAGACAATCTATACTACAGGCTCTCGCGGAGCAATCCAGAATCGTACGTCTGCCGTTAAACAAGGTCGGATCCTTAAATAAAATCAACAGAGCATTTTCAGAGCTGGAGCAGGAATTCGAGCGTGAACCTTCACCCGAAGAACTCGCTGAGTTACTGGAAATTCCAACGGAGGAAGTTGAAACAACTCTTGGTGTAGCTTCAAGGCACGTATCCATGGATGCTCCTTTTATAGATGGAGAAGATAATTCGTTGCTGGATGTTCTGGAAAATAACAGTACTCCCGATACAGATGCAGCATTGGAATACCTGGATTCCCTCCGGAAAGAAATTGAAAGATCATTGAGCACACTTACGGATAGGCAATGCGACGTTATTAAGCTTTATTTTGGGATAGGTATAGAGCATCCGATGTCACTTGAAGATATTGGGGATAAATTTGGCCTTACCAGGGAACGCGTAAGACAAATCAAAGATAAGGCGATAAATAAACTTAGATCCGTATCCAGAAGTAAGCTGCTTAAAAATTATTTAGGAACATAAAAATTAAAGATATGAAGTACCTGTTTACATCATTGTTTTTACTAACGATTGCTACACTCGGCGTAAGCCAGAAGAAATCCATTTCTTCCATCACCGCAAAGGAAAAACTTGCCGTTGATGTTGAGCTTGATAAAGCCCAGCATTTAATTTCCACTAATAAAGAATTGGTTATCCTGGATGTTAGAACCAAAGGTGAATTTCAGCAGGGGCATTTGCCGAATGCAATAAATATAGATTATAATTCAGCTGACTTTGCGTCTAAAATTGGCGACCTTGACAGGAATAAACCATATTTAATTTACTGTCATGCTGGAGTCAGGAGTAAGGCAGCTTTTCAGATGATGCAGCAAAAAGGATTTATCCAGTTGTATAATATGAAAGGAGGTTGGGCAGAATGGTCAAAAAAAGTTCAAAAGACAAAATAGTATTTATTATTCCGTTTCCTCCTGATCGGTATTGAAAGCAAAGTACATGAGTATAATGCCTGTTATTATTATTATAATTTGAAACACTACGGCTGTAGTGTTGCCAAAAAAGTAGATAAAAGATAATGGTTTCCATTTCAGGCCTACAAGTGCCAGGATAAAACTCAGAAATCCTGAAAAAAACAATAAGAACCCCAGGACAGCTCTGATTAGTCTGTTATTTGAACGCATAATTTGATTTTCTTTAAGTATTGTCAGTCAGTGTTGATTGGAAGATTATTGAGAATTATTTTGTTCAACGCCCCTTTCCATAAATTCTACTGGATAAGATTGGCTGTAATTCTTTTGATAAGTGATTCTCATAACAAATATTGATATATATTTGTTTTTCAAACATCCTCTCATGAATTCTCCAGTTTCTAAAGGTAAAGCCGTCAAAAGTAATTTCAGCAAATTTATGAGAAAAGTATTGTTTGTTATAGTTGTTTTATTTTTGCTGACGTCTGCAGGATATTATTTTTATCGAAATTTTACCGTCAGTGAAGGCACTAGAATTGGCTTGCTGTATAAAATTTCAAAAAAAGGAATCCTGTTTAAGACCTATGAAGGTCAGGTCCAGCTTGCCGGTGCTACCGTGATGAGCAAGGAAAGTGCATGGGAATTTTCTGTCGTGGATAAAAATACGTATCAGGCTCTGCAACAACTGGAAGGGAAAACTGTGCGATTATACTACAGAGAGAAAGTTGACGCATTTCCCTGGCAGGGGGAAACCAACTATCTGGTGTACAAGGCAGAAAATTTAAATAATTGATTATTATTTAATTTTCATGATAATACTATTAAAACTACTGGTTTTGTGGCTTTACTAGAGTAATATAAGTCGGAAAATGATCACTGTATCCTGACTGATATTCATCAAAGTTAAATGTTCTGAAAGGATATCCTTTATACTGACCTGAGGCATTTCTCAAAAATTCTTCATTAAAGATTCTCGATTTCAGAAAATAGTAACCTTTATCACTTTGTGCAGTCAGTCCTGAAGAAATAATAATCTGGTCAAAAAGACTCCAGGTGTCTCTGTATGCATTCGAACCCAGGCCCTTTTTAAACTGATTATGAAATGGATTGTACAGATCGCTACTGCTAACTTCATTTTCATTGGCTTTTGCCCTGAGAAAAGAAATAATACTTTCACTTACAGGATCATCATTTAAATCCCCCATAATAATCAATTTAGGATTACTATGTGCCACCAGAAGAGAGTCGTAAACAGAACGGCAAATCTTAGCGGCCATATTCCTTGCCGGGGCGGATATTTTTTCGCCACCACTTCGCGAAGGCCAGTGATTTATCAGTATATGTATGGTGTCCTGTGCATCAAGAATACCTTTGACATACAGAATATCTCGGGTATATCTTCGACTACCATTTTCATTTAGTGTTATCAAAGGAATTGCTTTGTGAGCAAGTGGTTCAAAATGCGCCGAATTGTACAAGAAACCGACATCAATGCCTCTCTGATCAGGCGAATCGTAATGGATAATCTGATATCTTCGCTTGCTTATAGATGGTTCCTTTACAAGGTCTTTCAGAACTTTTTTATTTTCTATTTCACATACACCCAGTATACTTAGACCTGCCGGAGATTCCTCGAGTCCGATTTTGGATATAACCTCTGCCATATTGGAGAGCTTTTCCCTATATTTTTCGGGTGACCATTTTCGTATACCTTCAGGTAAAAATTCTTCATCATTGATTGATGTGTCATTTTCAGTATCAAAAAGGTTTTCAAGATTATAAAAGCCACAGGTGACCACTTTATATTTTTGACTGTTTCCAGGCAGGCAGCTAATGGATAATATAAAAAGTGAAAATATTAATTTATGCATTAAGGATATTTTTTGTAAAGATAATATTCTTATTTTATTAACAGATTAGGATAATTTGCATATATGCCAAAATTAAATAAATTTACAATGTTATATATTCCTTTATTTTGATAGTTTTACAGGCTTAAAATTTGAACCTTTCTTTTTATACATGATATCCTCTAAAATGATCAGATATTTCTTATTTCTCGGTATATTTTATGTAACATCTTTATTTTCCTTAGCTTATACACAAGTTGTAAAGGGTAGGATAGTGGATAGTCAGACCGGGCTTCCTGCAGGTTCAGTTTTACTCTCGATATCTGAAGATATTCCGGAAGTTTTTTCGAATGGCGCAGGTAATTTTATTTTTCGCTCAGCACCTGCCGGAAAGTATATGCTCAAAGCCATCACAGATGGTAAAGAAGCCTTAATTAAGGAGATTACTGTACTGGCAGAGGGTATTGATTTGGGCGATATTACAGTGTCAACTATAAAATCATCTTCCGGAGCCTATGAAATAAGCACCATAGATGTGACAGATCTGGCTGGACTGGAAAGTGAAAATGATAATTTTTCAGGCCTTCTTTCAGCCAGCAGGGATGTACTGAGCAATTCAGCAGCGTTTAATTTGTCTGCTGCAAGATTCAGATTAAGAGGTTATTTTAACGAAGATAATGAAGTTCTTATCAATGGTATGCCCATGAATGACCTTGATGACGGCAGGGTGCTTTGGACAGCATGGAGCGGATTGAACGATGTGTTTCGCAATCAGTTTCAGATTTTGAATCTGGCATCAAACGATTACACCTTTGGAGGTATTGGTGGTGCAACTTACATAGACTTAACTGCTTCGGGTCAGCGTAAGCAGGACAAAGCAGTATATTCACTTTCTAATAGAAGTTATCAGCACAGAATAATGTATACCCACTCTACAGGTCTCATGAACAACGGATGGGCATTCAGTTTTGCAGGATCATACAGATATGCTGATCAAGGTTATATTGAAGGCACCTACATGCAGGGGGAAAGCTATTTTGCTTCGGTAGATAAAAAAATTGGTAAAAGGCATTTACTTAATGCTGTGATTTTTGGTGCTCCGCAGCGGCGTGGCAGATCTGCCGGAACATTTCAGGAAGTTTACGATATACTTGGAGATAATTTCTACAATCCAAACTGGGGCTATCAGAATGGTAAAGTGAGGAATTCAAGAGAATATAGGATTAATCAACCTGTTGTCATGCTGAGGCATGATTTTGGAATTTCAAAAAACATAAAACTGTCTACTACGGCCGGCTATCAGTTTGGAACGTTTGCTTCAACCCGTTTGGACTGGTTTGAAGCACCGGACCCCAGACCGGATTATTACAGAAAGTTGCCAAGTTTTACGGAGGATCAGGCATATGCTGATATTATTACTACAGCATATCAGAATAATGTAAATGTACGTCAGATTGACTGGCAGTCATTATATGATGCGAATCAGGGAAGATTTTATCAGATTAATGACGCCAATGGTAGTACTGGGAATACCATTTCAGGCAAACTCGCAGCCTACATTGTGGAAGCTGAACATTTCGACAGCGAAAAAAGATCATTAAACAGCACATTGCAATGGAATATTAACCCTGTACTGGCTGTTCAAGGAGGAGTTCAGTACCTGAATGATATTACCCACAATTACAGAAAGGTAGATGATTTGCTTGGAGCTGATTTTTATATTGATTATGACAGACTTGCGCTTATTGGTACTCCCGATGATATTGTCTTTCAAGATTTTCGTCAGAATGACCTGAACAATCCAAACAGAATTCTCAAACAAGGTGATAAATATGGATATAACTTCGACATAAATCAGTCGAGGTATAATGGATGGTTACAATCCACCTATTCGTCGAGGCTAATTGATCTGTTTGGTTCTGTACAATTTTCTCATACTTCATTTTTCCGGGAAGGATTTAATAAAAATGGAAGATTTCCTGAATCTTCATTTGGGAAATCAGAAACACACAACTTTAATAATTTTGGTTTAAAAAGTGGACTGACTTATAAAATTAATGGTAGAAATTATATCGTATTACAGGGAAGTTACAGAACACGTGCACCTTTTGCCAGGGAAAGTTTTTTGTCACCACGCGTAAGGGATGCGGTGATTCCTGATCTCCAGAGTGAGAAAATACTCTCCGCTGATGTGTCCTATGTCCTTAGATTTACTGGTGTAAAAGGCCGGATAAGTTTGTTTTACACTACTTTCAAAGATCAGATTTCCAATTTTACGTTTTATCATGATGAATACAGGTCATTTGTAAACTATGCCATGAAAGGGATTGATAAACAACACGCAGGTGTTGAGCTTGGTCTGGAAGTGAAATTGAATACAGCCATGAATTTGATTTTCGCTGGTACCCTGGGAGAATATATTTACACCTCTCGGCCATTGGCTACAGTAACGCGGGACAATAGTACGGAAGAGATTGCCACGAACAGGCAGGTTTTTATAAAGAATTATTATGTTGGTGGCATGCCACAGACAGCAGGGACAATAGGGCTTGACTACCAGTTGCCCAGATACTGGAGATTAAATATCAATGTAAATGGCTTTACAGACACATACCTTGAGGTCAATCCTGACCGACGAACACTAGCGGCAGTTGATCTTGTCGATCCTATTGAACAGGAATCCCTTTTTAATAGTATCATTGGGCAGGAAAAACTTAAAGGAGGGTACACTGTAGATCTTGGTATCGGTAAATCAATACGTATTGCATCAGGCAAATTTTTGCGTTTCAACCTGAATGCCGGCAATATTCTCAACAGTAAAGATATTGCCACAAATGGTCTTGAACAGTTCAGGTTTGACTATCTGAACAAGGAGGTAGACAGATTTCCTCCAAGATATTTTTATGCATTTGGGTTTAATTATACGTTAACCGTAAATTATACCTTTTAAAAATTTAAACCTTTTACAGAAAAACTTAAAATACAAAGAACAATAAAATAATTTAGTATGAATTTATTCAGCGCTCGACAAATTACTATTGTAGCTTTTTTGATCACTGCTTTTTCAACATCATGTTTAAGAGATGATTTTGACAAGCCACCCGTTAATCAGGATCCGTCCTTCGCTCCCGAGCAAATTGTTTCGTTGCAGGAAGTTATGTCCTTATATAAGGCCGGAGAGTTTGTTAAAATTAATATGGATAAATATATAAAAGCTGTTGTGGTAGCTGATGACAAATCCGGAAATTTTTATAAAAGTATTGTTGTTAAAGATGAAAAGAGCAATCTCGGAATCTCCCTTGTTATCGACGAAAATGAAATACATGCCCAATATCCTGTAGGCAGAAGAGTTTTTATTCAACTTAAAGACTTATATATTTCCGATTATAACGGCCTGCCGCAGATTGGATATGGAACAGAACTGGACAGCAGCAACAGGCTCAGAATGAAGGGTATCCCACCGGTCTTATTAAAAGATATTCTTGTTAAAGGGGCTTTTAATGTTGCAGTAACCCCTGAAAAGACTTCTATTGAATTATTGGGCACATCCAAATTAAATACACTTGTGCAACTTGACGATGTGGAATTCAAAAGTGTTAATCCAAGTACGACTTATGCAGATAATAATCCTGCGTCGCCGCAATCCGTAAACCACACTCTGGTTGATTGTAAAGGAAACGAAATCATAGTAAGAAATAGTGGTTATGCAGATTTTGCAGGCGAAAAATTACCTCTGAAAAATGGAAGTATTGTTGGGGTATATACTGTTTTTGGTTCTACAAGACAATTAATGATAAGAGACACTTCTGACCTTACTTTTAAGCTTGACAGGTGTGCAGAAAGAGGGGCAAAGGAAAGAATCACAATCAAAAATATGAGAGCCGCCTACACCAATGGCAATCCTTCAATCAAGGAAGGCAGCTTTTTGCAGGGTGTTGTTATATCTGATGTAGCAGGCAATAACTGGGATAGTAGAAATATAGTTGTACAGGATGGTGATGCTGGCATAGTATGCCGGTTTACAGCAGCTCCAAATATTCCCTTAGGAAAAGAGGTGAAAGTTATACTAACAGGGCGAACTATGACCCTTTTTAATGGTTTGTTACAGGTTGCTGACATACCAAATCAGAATCTTATTATCATAGGTGATGGGAATTTGCCTGCCCCCAAGGTTTTGCAGATAAAGGATATTTCAAGCACCTTGCATGAGTCCACGCTTGTTCAGGTCAAGGATGCAGAATTTTCCGGTGGTGCTACTTATGGCACCAACGGGGTGTCCATAAAAGATGCTTCAGGCACTATCCAGGTTTACACGAGGTCAGCAGCTACATTTTCTGCTTCACCAGTAAAATCCGGAAAAGTCAGTGTTACTGCAATTGTGGGAAAGTTTAATGCAAACACTCAGCTTCAGATCAGAGGAACTTATGACATACAGTAACGATTAGGAGAGATTTGGCTGGTTTTCATTTTCAATAATTTTGATTTGGTTTTTAAGAACAGCGTGAATCTCACCAATATTATCGTTGTGTTGCCTGGATGTTTTTGTATCAAGTACATCAACAATTAGTTTCGCATCATTTATGGGAATGTGGTGGATGAAAGATTTTATGTTATCAAGCAGTAGTACTGAAAGTGCTTTGCTATCCTGTTCTTCATCATACGTAATTAAACCGGTTACAAGATATATATTGAGCAGAGGGCAGTCCTTTTCCTTATAAAAATCATACATTGATTGGAAAAATTCAATTTGACTTACTACAGATTCCGAACTAACCGATTGCAGATAATGCTTTGCTTTTTCAAGGAAATAGTAGATATCCAGGTGAAAAGCTATCCTGTCAATATTTAACGAAGCACCAATATTAACTTTTGCATTCTTTTTCTCATTTTCTGTAGTTAGCTCAAATAAGTTTTTTTCTATTAAAAACTGGTTGTAAAAAAAATCTGATGACTGATCAAATTCTGCGTTTCGAAGCCTGGTGATATCAGCAATGATACCATTATACAACTTTTCAAGATTTCTCTTTCTTGCTGCTGAAAGCTTAAGCTGAGCTTCCAAAGATTTATTTTTTTTTAGATTTTCATACACAAGAAAATTTAGACAATGTGTTTGTAATTTTTGTTCTCTGTCATCATTTAGGACAATTTCTGCAGCACCTTGCTTTAATTTTGAAATCCTTTGTTCTGCATAGGAAATCAGAGTTGCATCTTTATTGTAATAGGGTGATTGGAGGTATCGTATAAAACAATTTAACTGAGACGTAGTGAGTTGATCAAGTATATTATTAGAATCCATTACTGAAAATCTTGGTCAAATTCATTGTCAAACTCATTTACCTTATCGAGCCCCTCCTGTTGAGGAATATTATTGGTGGATCTGAAAAGGCCACAATCGACCAAATCTTTATATCCTGCCGGCGGATTAACAAATCTGGCTGTAATGTTAAACCCGGAATTTTTATCAGATTCCAGTTTCTGTAAAAGTTTTACAGCCATAGGTTTTGCCATTGTAGCTCCCTGACCATCATTCAGATTCAGAAATCTCATCCATTTATCATCACCACCTGCCCATACGCCTACAACAAGTGTTGGTGTAATAGCCATAAACCATCCATCTGCATAATCGTTTGTCGTTCCGGTTTTACCTCCGAAGGATGATTTAACATCTGCTCTCGCACTCTTTTGTAACATGGTAACCATAACCGCGTTGGTAAGCGGGTTTATGGCAGCTTTGTTTTTTGGGAATTCCTCATATATAACTTTTCCGTTTTTATCCTCAATTCTTGAAATCAGTACAGGCTTTGTAAAGTTTCCTCCATTGGCAAAGGTTGTGTAGGCTCCTGTCATTTCAAGTAATGTCAAATCAACGGCGCCAAGACATACGGAAGGCAAATTTGGAACAGCTAATGATCCGTTTGGTAGCTTTTTATCCACTTGTATGCCCATATTTCTCATCAGATCCCTGACAGGTTGAACGGATCCAAGCTCTTTAAGGAGCCTTACAGTAATAGAATTTTTTGACCACATTAAACCATCAAACAAATTGTATTTTCCTCCGGAAAACGATTCTGTTGAATTGGCTGGAGACCATTCTTCCAGTACATCAAACTGCGCATCACCCGGTGAAATGGTATATTGGATATCTTCAAATTCCTGACATGGTGAGATTGATGAAATGGCTATAGCCTGGGTGTAAACAAATGGTTTAATAGTGGAGCCAACAGCCCTGCGCATCGTCACATGATCATATTTAAAATACTTGTGTCCAATACCACCTACCCAGGCCTTAACATGGCCTGTTGTAGGTTCTACAGCAAGTAATCCTGTCTGAAGATGCATTTGATGAAAACGTACAGAATCCAAAGGACTCATGCTTTCAGTTTTTTCACCGCCTGTTGCAAAATCATAAATTTTCATCGGAACAGGTGTCGTGAAAACTGCATTTATTTTTTTTGCAGCAGATTCAAAATTACTTTTAAGCTTTGTATACTGCCTGCTCATTTTAAAAGCTTCTATGTTTTCTGTTTCATTTGATACAACAGATTTGTTTGGTACAGGCAAAGGTATTTTTTCAATAATTTTTTTGTTAAAAAGCAACTCTAAAAAGTTATCCGATACCTCAACATCATTTTCGTAAAAGGAAGAAACCTCTATTCTTATCGAGTCAAGCAATTTATTGCTCAAAGATGCATATCTGTCCGATTGCCTGCATTGCCTTTCAAGTATGGTGTAACGGATTTTTTGCTGGCTATTATCAGCATCGTATTTCCATGGGTCCATTCCTTTCCATACCCTGAAAAATTTTTTTTGCAGGGTTTTCATATGATTCATTACAGCAGCTTCAGCATACATTTGATAATTGAGATCAATAGTTGTATAAATTTTCAATCCATCTCTGTAAATATCATATGGACTACCGTCTTCCCTGACTAAATTTTGTTCCTGAAGCAATGTTTTAATTGTTTTTGTCAATTCAGCCCTAAAGTAAGGAGCAAATCCCTCACTATGATCATCCTTTTTAAACGATGAAAGATCGATAGGTGCTGTTTTGAAAGTAAGAAGTTCATCTTTTGTAATAAAACCTTTCGAATACATTACCTCCAATACAGTATTTCTGCGAAGGGTTGCCTTTTTCTTAAATCTGACGGGGTTAAAAAGTGAAGGGTTTTTAAGCATTCCTGCAAGGACAGCAGCTTCACCAGCATTTAGTTTGCTTTGATCCTTATTGAAATATATGTTTGCTGCCGATTGTATTCCATGTGCTCCGTTTATAAATTCAAACTGGTTTAAGTACATGGTAAGAATTTCTTCCTTGGTATAAAATCTCTCCAGTTTGGAAGCTACAATCCATTCTTTAATTTTTATTGGGATTAAAAAAAATACTCTTATAATTTTGGGATATGGTGACAAATCAGGTCGCTTGAAAAGAAGCTTAGCAAGTTGCTGGGAAATCGTGCTTCCACCTCCGGAACTTTCCTGCATGAGCAACATAGACTTTAAACCTACCCGAAAAAGTGCCACCAGGTCTATGCCACTATGTTCGTGAAAACGGGCATCTTCTATAGCTATAACGGCATTGATAACATGAGGAGAAAGATCTCTAAACTCAACAGGCACTCTGTTTTTTATGTAATATCTTCCAAATTGCTTTCCATGAAAGTCATATATAACGGAAGCCTGCTCCATATCTGGTTGCTCAAGCTGTCTGAATTTGGGGATGCCAGAGAGATTGACAAGCGTAATGGTAGCGAGCACGCAAAAGATAGAACATGCGAACAAGATCCATGTACGCCGGCTTATTTCATTAAAGTACTTTTGGATATACTTGTAAACGAGGTAATTTTTTTCAAATATATTCATACAATCTGGTCTAGTTTAGGCAATGGGTCTTCCTTTGATTCTGGTCTGAACCTTCCTTTTCCGAATTTTGTGCCATTAAATTGAACTTTTTTTCTGTATTGAATTTTTAAATCTTCTGGTAGCCTGTTAAAGTCTCTGCACTTTAGAGAGCAGCAATTTTCATATAAAGAAGCACACTCACTACACTGTATAAATAAAATATGACAGGATTCATTGGCACAATTCTGATGCACATCACATGGATTGCCGCACTGATGACATTGGGCCGTAATGACACTGGATATGCGCTCGCCCAAACGTTCATCAAAAACAAAATTTTTGCCGAGAAATTTATTCTCAAGTCCAAGTTCATTTACACGCCTTGAATATTCTATAATACCACCTTCTACCTGATAGACATTTTTGAATCCTTTATGCTTATAATACGCACTGGCTTTTTCACATCTGATTCCTCCGGTGCAATACATGATGATGTGAGCCTCTTTCTTATCTTCCAATAAGTTTTCTACATATGGTAAAGCTTCACGAAATGTTTCTACATCTGGAATTATGGCATTTTCAAAATAGCCGACCTCACACTCATAATGATTTCTCATATCCACAATAATAGTATCCGGTTGATTTGCCAGGTGATTAAAATCCTCAGCTTTAAGGTGGATACCTTTATTGGTAACATCAAAACTTTCATCATTTAATCCATCTGCTACTATCTTATTCCTTACTTTAATAGCTAGTTTAAAAAAAGATATTCCATCATCTTCTATGGCAAAATTGAGTCTTACACCTTTTAAAAAAGTTATTGATTCTAAAATGCACTTAAAATTTTCCATTTGATGGTCTGGAACGGATATTTGTGCATTTATCCCCTCGAATGCTACATATATTCTCCCAAGAATACCAATGTCCTGAAAAGCGGCATACAAGTGATCTCTGAAAATATGAGGATTTTTAAGCTGGTAATACTGGTAAAAGGATATCGTTGTACGTGGTGTAGGATCTTCCTTTATTTTTTCCTTTAAAATTCTTCCGTTTATACGGTTGTGTAGTGCTCGCATCGCTCTGTAAAATATAAAATAAAACTGTGCAAAGTTACTACAAAATTGCTTTTAAGACATCAAAATGACAAATATCATTAAAAGCAATACGCTGCAGAAAATATCAGGTTGCTGGGGGTGCCTTTAAAAGAAGATTTTATATCGCCATAGTAAATATGGTCACCCACGGTCCTGAACGAATTCTCAAATTTCAGGTCAAGAAACACATTTTTTACATTATAACCGGCACCAATGACAAAACCGAAAGTATGAGATTTAATGCGGTTACTGTATTCCGGTATTATTTCAAGTTCAGATTCATCATGTAGTAGTATATGAATCATCGGGCCAACCCCAATTCTGACTTTTTCAATCATCAGTCCTCCCATTAAATGAAGGTCAGTGTAATAAAATCGTTCAGACATCTCTGAAGGAAATTTTCGGTTGTCATATGATTTTACATTATAATTGACGCCATACGTTGTCAGAGAAAGATTTCCCTGGTAAAAAAGATAACCTGCCTTTTTATGAGCATACAAGCCAGCTGTCCAAATAGGGTCTGCACTTTTAAACTGAATCTCATGAACAAGAAAGTCTGATTCGTTCCCAACCAGTGAATTTTCAACTTCAGTCGTAATGATTCCTCCTCCCATCCGAACACCAAGTATTAATCTTTCTTCCCGGTCTGCTTTTTTATTGTATTGCGCTTGCATATGCGTTGTCAACATTAGCAGAGTGTAAAGTATAAGCGTTGTTTTGTTAATCAGACGACACATGATGATTACTCGTTTTATCAAATATAATATTTAAATGGATGTTTGGCAAAAATGTTTACAGAAGAATTAAAATAGTATTCACAATTAAACATTAATATATTAAAATTATCAATATGCTATTATACTGTTCTTGCAAAGAAAAAATACGCGGTACTAAATTGAAGATATATGGATGTAATACTTACTTTAGACAACAATGCACCCTGATTTAATTAAGTGGTTTCAAATAAGCGGAAAGTTGTTTTACATGTAAAACTAAATTACTAATTAAAACACTCAAAAGGCATTAAATATGATAAATTTTTATACTTTTTAAAAAACTGAAATACTTATAAAACAAGTAATTTGACTATCTTTGCGACTTTATTTCAAGAGCTATGTCAAAGGATGCCGAAAAATATGATCAGCGTGGTGTTTCAGCTACAAAGGCTGAAATTCACAATGCTATTCGACATTTAGATAAAGGGTTGTATCCCAATGCTTTCTGTAAAGTGCTTTTTGACATAACAGGCAATGATCCAGATTTTGTCAATATTATGCATGCAGATACTGCAGGTACAAAAACCAGTCTTGCCTATATATATTGGAAGGAAACCGGGGATGCAGATGTGTGGAAAGGAATCGTTGAGGATGCCATCGTTATGAATATTGATGATATGGGTTGCGTAGGCGCTGTTGATCAGATAGTTTTGTCTTCGACCATAGGCAGGAACAAGCATCTCATTTCTTCTGAAGTCATCAATATCATTATTAATCACGCGCAGGCATTTTGCGAAAAGCTCTCGGGCTATGGAGTAAATATTATGCTTTCAGGAGGTGAAACAGCTGATGTAGGAGATATAGTTCGCACAATAGATGTGGGTTACACTACTTTCTGCCGTCTTCCTAGAAATAAAATTATTAACATCGATATCAGAGAAGGCGATTATGTTGTAGGTTTCAGTTCCAGTGGGCAAGCTGCATATGAAGATAATTACAACGGCGGGATGGGTAGTAACGGACTAACATCCGCCAGACATGATGTTTTTTCTTCCATTTACAGAAAAAAGTATCCTGAAAGCTACAGTCCCGAAACCGACATCAGATATATTTATTCCGGATCGCGCCTGCTCACCGACGAAATATCAGTGTGTGGCAAAAATATAACGCTTGGAAAACTTGTTTTATCGCCAACAAGAACATACTTACCATTATTAAAGTCGATAGTTACAGATTTACACAGCGATTTACATGGCATTATTCATTGTTCGGGTGGTGGTCAGACCAAGGTTTTGAAATTTATAGACAAACCACTATGTGTCATAAAGGACAACTTGTTTGAGCCTCCATTACTGTTTCAGATTATAAAACAGGAATCTGACAGCAGTGATGAGGAAATGTATCAGGTTTTTAATATGGGCCACAGACTGGAAATATACACGCCTTCTGCAGATGCTGCGGAGGAGATGATAAATAGATCATCTCAATTACAAATTGAGGCCAGAATTGTTGGCAGGGTAGTAAAAAGCGATAGTCCGGCCGTAAAAATTATTAAGGATTCTCATATGATAGAATATCAGTGATTATAACGTAGGGAAATGGATAAAATCAGGAATTTTTGTGTTATTGCTCATATTGATCATGGAAAAAGCACCTTGTCTGACAGGTTACTGGAATTTACCAAAACCATCTCAGAAAGAGATATGCAGGATCAGGCGCTAGACGACATGGATCTAGAAAGAGAACGGGGGATAACCATTAAAAGTCACGCCATTCAGATGTATTATCAGCATACAGATGGACAAACCTATACTTTTAATATGATTGATACGCCGGGCCATGTTGATTTTTCATACGAAGTAAGCCGGTCTATAGCAGCATGTGAAGGTGCACTTTTATTAGTTGATGCTTCCCAGGGTATTCAGGCACAAACAATCTCCAACCTCTACCTGGCGATTGAGCATGACCTTGAGATTATCCCTGTGCTGAACAAAGTCGATATGGAATCTGCTATGATAGAAGAAGTTTCTGAGCAGATAATTGACCTTATTGGTTGTAAAAAGGAAGAAATCATTCTTGCAAGCGGAAAGACGGGCATTGGTATTGAAGAACTTATGCATGCTATCGTGGATAGAATTCCTTGTCCCAAAGGCAATCCCAATGCACCTTTACAAGCTCTGATTTTTGATTCTATGTTCAATTCATTCAGAGGGGTAATTGCATATTACCGTATTCTTAACGGTACTTTGCGTAAAGGAGACAAAGTAAGATTTTTCAACACCGGCAAGGTTTATGAAGCTGATGAAATCGGGATATTGCAGATGAGCCAGGTTCCCAAGACAGAATTGTCAGCAGGTAATGTTGGCTATATCATTACCGGTATAAAAGAATCTAAAGAGATTAAGGTTGGCGATACTATTACACATGATGATATACCATGCAGTGAGGCTATACAAGGCTTTGAAGAAGTTAAGCCTATGGTTTTTGCCGGCATTTACCCTATTGAAAATGAAGACTTTGAAGATCTCAGGGATAGCCTTGAAAAATTACAGCTCAACGACGCGTCTTTGGTGTTCGAACCCGAATCTTCTGTGGCGCTTGGTTTTGGATTCCGTTGTGGATTTCTGGGTATGCTTCACCTTGAAATAATCCAGGAAAGACTATCCAGGGAATTTGACCAGGAAGTAATTACCACCGTTCCAAACGTATCTTATCTTTGTTACCCACACAAAGGGGAGGTAAAACTAATAAACACACCCAATGATTTGCCGGACCCGACTACCATCAGCAGTGTAGAAGAGCCGTATATCAGATCTCAGATCATTACAAAGCCGGAATATATCGGGGCTATAATGACACTCTGCATGGAAAAGCGAGGTACACTTACCAAACAGACATATTTGTCGCAGGATAGGGTAGAGCTCACTTTTGAAATGCCCCTCGCAGAAATAGTGTTTGATTTTTATGACAGGCTCAAGTCCATTTCAAGAGGTTATGCATCATTTGATTATGCTCCGCTTGATTATCGGGCCTCAGATCTTGTCAAACTGGATATCCGACTTAATAGTGAGCCGGTGGATGCGCTTTCTTCTCTTGTTCACCGCACAAAAGCCGACTATATCGGAAGAAAAATATGTGCAAAACTCAAAGAGCTACTGCCTAAACAACAATTTCTGATTGCAATACAAGCATCCATAGGTGCTAAGATTATTGCCAGGGAGACCATTTCCGCTTTGCGTAAGGATGTTACTGCAAAATGTTATGGAGGGGATATAAGCAGAAAGCGAAAACTTCTTGAAAAACAAAAAAAGGGAAAGAAGAAAATGAGACAAATCGGAAACGTAGAAGTTCCGCAAAAAGCTTTTTTACAGGTGCTCAAGCTGGATAGTTAATCCAAGTTGGTACTATTTTTGAATTGGGAATATTAATTATTTTTTTATATTTGCGATTACTTTTTGAACAAACGCTAAAATATTATCTATTATGACAACATTAACTAAGTTATCCGCCTTGGTGCTTTTAGCTGGTTTGACGCTTTCTTCCTGTGTTAGTAAGAAAAAGTTTAATGAGCTTGAAGCAAACCTGGCAGAACAAAAATCACTGTTAAGCCAGTGTGAAAAGAGAAATCAAGATTTGGAAGCGCAATTGCTGGAAGCAAACAGAAAATTAACCGATTGCAATTCAAAACTCTCTGCTGCTACTGCTGAATTGAATACAGCCAACGTAAAAATTAAGGGTCTTGAAGAGCAACTAGACCTGTTGAAGCGCTCTAATGCAAATTTGCTTGATCAAATGGCCTCGCTTTCTGTTATTAGTAAAGCAGGGGCTGAGAGTATTAAAAAATCACTGGATGCAATTAATGATCAGAGCAGTTATATCAAGGATCTTACCAAGTCTATGCAGTATAAGGACTCTGTAAATCTGGCACTTGTGATGAATCTGAAGAGATCGCTTAAAGATTTCAATGATCAGGATGTTAATATAGAAGTTAAGAAAGGTGTTGTCTACATATCACTTTCCGATAATCTCTTATTTAAGTCAGCCAGTGCAGTTATCAACTCCAAGGCTGAAGCAGTCCTCAGTAAAATAGCATCAATTCTTAATGATCAGAAGGAACTTGATATATTGATTGAAGGACATACTGATAATGTTCCAATAGCTAATGACTGTATTAACGACAACTGGGATTTGAGTGCTAAGCGTGCGACATCTGTTGTAAGAGCATTACAAAATAAATATAAAGTAGCTCCCGAAAGAATGACAGCTGGAGGTAGATCACAGTATGTACCTAAATCAGGAAATGATTCTGCATCAGGAAGAGCACAAAACAGAAGAACAGAAATCATAGTTTTACCTAAACTAGATCAGTTCTTTAAGCTTTTGGAAGCACCTGCTTTAAAGTAAAACCCCAAAAAAAAAGGAGCTTAAAAAAGCTCCTTTTTTTTTAACTACTTTTTTGTGCTGATTTGTATATATCAGTCATTTCCTTAGATACTGATGAATTCATTACTCTTATGTAAGTTTTGGTATCAAGTTCCAGGGTAATAATATTGTCTTCAATTTTATTTACTTTACCAATGATACCGCTGGATGTAACAACTTCGTCCCCTTTTTCAACAGCTTTTATAAAATTGACTTGTTCTTTTTGCTTTTTTGCCTGTGGCCGGATGAAGAAAAAATAGAAAAAAACGAATATCAATCCCATAAACACAAGATTGAGGATGCCGGCTCCCCCGGAAGCCTGCCATACAAAAATTAATGCTTGCTTTGTCATATGATAATTATTTTTACAAAGTTATTATAATCCGTCATATTCTCCATTGATTTTTAATTGACTTTTAGTGTTTAATATTGTTATACTTTATATAATTTGGAATCTTCTGATTCACTTTTCAATTAAAGGAAGATTTTATAATAGCCTTATTTAAACTTTATAAATTTTCGCAGACAAATGGACAGCATCAGCTTGAATTCAAATCATAAACATATTTTTTTTTTATGAGGCTTTATTTAATAGGAATGCCTTTTTCCGGGAAAACATTTTTGGGCAAAAACCTGGCTGAGATGATGAAAGTGCGATTTTTGGATACAGACGAAACAATAGAACATAAAACAGGTTATCGTATACAAGAGTTATTCGATAAGCATGGCGTAGCCTATTTTCGCCAGCTGGAATCAGAAGTATTGCACGAAATAGCCGATCATGATATTGTCGTTTCTACAGGGGGAGGCATGCCCTGTTATAACAATAATATCAGGTATATGAATGCCACCGGGGTAACCCTACACCTTAATTCCCCCCTGGACATATTGATTGATCGAGCCAAATGCCCCTCTGAAGCCTCCAAGAGGCCGCACTGGGCCAAACTGAATGAAAATGAAATCATCGAAAATCTAAATACGATGTCACGTGAGAGATCAGATTGTTACAACATGGCGCAGCTTGAATTTACAGGTACGGATGCGGCATTGTTACTTGAAATACTGAAAACAAAATCAGAGATATGGAGATAGGAAAGGAAATAAAACAAACTAAATTTTCAACACCATTTCACAAAGCATATATAAACCTGCTATATACAGCCAATCACTTCCTTCATGCCCATAACAGGATTTTTGAGCAGTTCAACCTTCTTTCTCAGCACTACAACGTACTTAGAATAGCCAGAGGTAAACACCCTAAGCCTGTTTCCCCGGGATATATAAAGGAGGTCATGCTGGATAAAGGCAGAGATGTAACCAGATTAATAGATAAATTGGTTGGGATGGGATTTTTAAACAGAAAACCAAATCCTGAAAGTAAAAGACAACTGGATATATTTATAACTGCAAAAGGAATAGAAGTGACCAATGAATTAGAAGCTTTTGTAGAAGAGTTTTCCAGGAAAAACACATATTTGTCAGACCAGGAATTTAATCACCTGTCAGATCTGCTGGATAAAATGAGGGGATAAATTATCCTTCAAAATTAAACGAAATAGTAAATATCTGGGAGGTGACATTATCCAGTACTCTGGATTCAATTTTATTATTTTCATAAATAATCAAATTGGACAATCCACGAGAAAATTTGATTTCAGGCGAAAAAATAAAAAATGGATAAAACATCTGTATGCCAAGACCTACTTCGTACTGGAAGTCATGCGGAGAAACTTTAATCAGACTTTTCCGGGATTTTGAATTGGTTTGTACATCATAGCTGTACTTAAGACCGGCAAGTACAAACATTCTTTTGTCTTTATAGGGTAATGATTTATATCGTAATTGAAAGGGCATTTCTACAAAAACCGATTCTATCTCCCGGATTCTGGTATTTCCAGTCTGAATTTCGACATACTCAAATCCTCTCTGCGCAAAAGAAAAACCTGGAATAAACCGAAAATCAAAGAAATCACCAATTTTTAAATTGGTGATCATATGCATATTCAGACCTGGATTGCTCCTGCCAGCAGTGATGTTGAAAGAATCATTATTGATAAATGTTCCGGAGCGGGAAACATGAAACCCTGTGTTATTAAATCCGAGGTTGATACCAAAATAATAGGGTTTTTTCTGAAAATCCTTAAAATATCTGTCCTCTTTACCGCCAATCTGTGCAAAAGCAGTTGTTAATGCAAAAAAGTAAAAAGAAACAGCAAGAATTACTTTGTTCCAAGATAGACGCAACATATACCTCCAGTTAGTGATGTAAACGAAGTTTCTTTAAATCCAGCTTCTTTCAACTTATCGGTAAATAAATGATAATCTGGAAATGCCTGCACGGATTCATACAAATACTGATAAGCTTTTGGATCTTTAGATTTTAGTTTTCCTATAAAAGGCAGAATAAATTTAAAATATATACCAAATAATTGTTTTAATGGAAAAATTCGAGGCCTTGAAAATTCCAGAACCATAATTTTACCTCCCGGTTTTGTGACCCTGTATAATTCAGACAGCCCTTTGCTGAGATTTTCAAAATTACGTACGCCATAGGCTGACATTACCAAATCAAAATGGTTGTCCGAATAATGAATATTTTCAGAATCCCCATGTTCAAGAACAACTCTGTCAGTCAGATTCAGATTTATAATTTTACCTCTTCCCAATTGAAGCATGTTTTCAGAAATATCAATTCCTGTAACCTTGTCAATGTTTAAATGCTTATGAGCTTCAATGGCCAGATCTGCCGTACCTGTAGCCATGTCTAAAGCTGTGGGGTAGGAGGGTCCTTTTAATTGTTGTATGGCCTTTTTTCTCCAATATTTGTCGATGCCAAGAGATAAAAACCTGTTTAAAAAATCATAGTACGGCGCTATATTATCAAACATTCGAGTGACCTGGCCTTTTTTAGATTCAGAATCACTGTTGTACGGTGTTATAATTTCTTTTTCTCGCATAAAATAAAATACAAAGATACAAAATTACTTTCCTTTTCATGGTGGATAACCTTGAACAAGATTTACAACAAAAAGTTAAATTATATTAGACCGTATTATATTGTGATAAAAACGTAATAGAAAATGACAAATAATCAACTGGCCCGATATTTTACAAGACTTGCCAGAATAATGGAGTTTCATGGCGAAAATTTTTTTAAGATAAAAGCTTATGAGGCTGTAGCCGATGTGCTTAAAAAATCTGATTTGGACTTTTCGGGAATGTCGGGAGAGGAACTTGAAAAAATCCCTGGTGTAGGAAAAGCCATTTCTGAAAAAATAATTGAAATATACCAGACTGGCAATTTAAAAACTCTTGAAAAATACCTGGCATTATACCCTCCCGGTATTGAGGATTTATTGTCAATAAAGGGCCTGGGGCCGAAAAAAGTAAGACAATTGTGGGAGGAACTTGGTGTTTGTACGCCTGGAGAACTTATATATGCCTGTGAAGAAAACAGGCTAACTAGTCTAAAGGGGTTTGGCGAAAAAACACAGGAAGATATCAAGCAAAAGGCTGCTTTTTTTACGGCTTCAAAAGGACTTTACCTTTTTTCGTCTATTCTTCCTGTCGCTGGGAGGTTTGTAAATTTGCTTTCTGATCATGATGAAAGTGTTCTTGTAGGTGACCTGGCAAGGAGACTGCCGGTCG
>Ga0172372_10000229_pt1 | contig 87149 bp, 55 predicted proteins | sample LakKiv5m_2_FD_114544 | JGI IMG/M metagenome (GOLD analysis project Ga0172372, IMG submission 114544) | Freshwater microbial communities from Kabuno Bay, South-Kivu, Congo - kab_092012_9.5m | ecosystem: Environmental > Aquatic > Freshwater > Lake | place: Democratic Republic of the Congo... | reverse complement strand
TCCGGCGGCTCAGGGAACTTGAAAGTGCCAAGTCCAAAGGTGCCATGCACCAAACTTAGAATCGCCAGCGTTTTTCCTTGCGGTGATGGGTGTGGTGTGCGGTCGGGTGTGTGGGGGTGCGTGGAACCTTGACCGGGGCGTTGGTGGGGGCGTTTTGCCCGCGGACTGCCGTCCGGCGGCTCAGGGAACTTGAAAGTGCCAAGTCCGAAGGTGCCATGCACCTGAATCAGTGTGGGGCGGGGTTCGCAGGATGACTTTCGGTGTTCCTGGCACTGTTTCGCGATCCGACCTTGCCCTGCTGCGGCGTATGCGGCTGGTGGTCTGTCGATGGGCGGGTGTTGTCTGGTTGCCGGTGGGTGGGTCTATTTTCCGGGTTTTGCGTTGCGGATGGCTTCGATCACGGCTTCGGTCTGGTCTTCGACGGGGGTGTTTTCCGGCGGAGTGAAACGGAACATGTCATCATCGACGGGTCCGTTGAGTTTCAGGTTGCGGAGGTCGAGGGTGAGGAGAGGTCGGGCGAGTTTGTCAGCGGGGTTTGGGCTGTGTTTGAGGTACTGGATACGTCGCAGGAGCATGGTTTCCTGATCGACGTAGACGCGGCAGTATTCGGGGACCCAGGGGCGAGCATCGACGAAGGTGTTTTCCGGGAGTCCGAAGAGTTCGCGGCGCACGCGATCGCTCCAGCGGCCGGTGACTTCGAGGAGGGTGCGTTCCCCGGCTGTGACTTTGCGGACGGGGGCGAAGACCATGGAGGTTTGCAGTCGGGAAATGAGAGACCGCAATCCGCCCACACCGAGGTCCATGGCGATACTTCCGGATTCGAACCCGGTGGCTGAGGTGGCAGCAGTCTGGATATCGCGGAGGTTGCGGCGGGTCACGCGGACGGTGTCGCCGTTTTTCCAGGATGTATAGACGACGGTGCCGTCTGAAATCTGTTGAAGTTCCCCTTTGTTGTCTTCGGGCTTGAGTTCTGTTGGTGGAGCATCGAGGGCGCTGGCTTTGGCGTCATCGGCTTTTGCGGTGGCCATGGGGTACATGCGGAATGTGAGTTGCACGCGGTTGCCGGAGGCTTCGGTGTAGTGGCCGGAAGCCAGAATTTTCATACCGCCAATCAGTGCGGTTTGCTGCAGATCACATTCGAGGGAATCAAGCCCTTCGAGTCGGGAGCGGGCCTGGTTGAGAATTTCGTCGGCGGGGGGCAGGTCCGCGGCTGGCTGCTGCGGGGCGGTTTGAGCGGCAGGATTTGCCGGATCCTGGCTGGCGGCGGCTGCCGCTGGTTTTTCGTCGGCGGAAATTGCTGGCTGGGATCCACAGAATCCACCTGTGAGACCACCAAACAGGGCCAGAAGCAGCAGGGTGGGGGCTTTGGGTTGAGTTTGGGGGTGATGATTCATGTTCGGATTTTATGGGATTTGTCAAAGGAAGCGGGCGCCGAAACCCGAAGATGGAGAGGAAGGAATGTGCGGCCGTTGCCGCACTATACCGAATTTACGGCCGGCTGGGCAAAGACAAATCCTCGAATCCAGATACGGACAGTTTCCGGCACCTGTTGGAACGAAGTTGGGTATGCGACGCGTTACGAAGCATTCCAGGGAAGGGGTTTCAATGAAATACTACTTTCTGGCCCTCGGCGCCCTTGTGGTCGTCTGTATGGGCTGTGCCGGCATCGACGGAAGTGCGTCCGTCGTGAAATCGACGGAGCATGTTGCACCGCCGGCTGCCATGCTGCAGCATCCAGGGCCGATGGTTGACGGGCCAGGTCCGGGAGTTCTTGGTATTCTGGCTCAGGGCGGGGGTCCGATGCCCGCGGCCATGATGACGACCCAGATCAAGTTCATCGGTCAGGACGGCATGTCTGTCGGCTGGCTTTCCGGAAACGCTCTCGCTCGAAATCAGCGATTCGTTCCCGGTCGGGCTGACTTCCCGCAGGGTGCGATTTACCAGCTGGTCTTCTCGAACATTCCAGGTGAAGGCTGGGAAGGGCAGAGCCTGTACCCGACTCTTGAAGTTCGTGGAGCCCATCCGAACACGCTGTCCTATCTGCAGCACAACCCGGTCCCTCTTGAAGTCACTCAGGAGGACCTCGAGCACATTCGCAGCAACAACATGGTCACCAAGGTGATCTACCTGCCACATCCAAACTTCCAGGCACGTGCGGTTGCCGGCGTGGAAACTCTGGTGAGCACGACGCTTGATCCGGGCAACGACCCGATTCAGCTGGCGGAGCAGACCGGCACAATCATGCTGGTGCTGCGAGTTGGCAATCGTGAGATGAACTTTGAGCAGCCGGCCGTGATTCCTCAGCCGGACGGCAGCACGGTGCCGGTGTCCTTCAGTGTGCTTGATGGGGACGAAGGCCAGTATTCTCCACCGACACCGATCGGCATCCTGCCTGCTCACATGCAGGGTGTCCCCGGAGCCATGATGGCTGCTGGCGGTGGTGCTCCCGGGATGAACGCTCCGGTTTCCGGCATGGGTCCCACGCCTGTCTGGGGTATGCCGATGACTGGAACTCCGATTGGTCTTCCGGGTCCGCCGCACCTTCCGCTGGGTGGCCCTGCAGGGCTGAAATCTCACACGATGCGGAATCTCAGCAACAATCAGATTCCCGAGCCTGTGGATCACCTGCTGATCGATGTTGAGCATTCTCCGGGATACAGCGTTCCGGAGCCGGTGCGACACATTGAGTACAAAGAGAAGCATCCCGTCTACCGCCCTGGCGATGTTTCGGTGCCCGCAGGCCGCTGATCGCCGATTGCCAGTTCAGACCAGCGGGGCGATCGAAGCGACAGCTTCCATCGCCCCGATTTCATTCCAGGATTGCCGCGAATGCACTCTTCCCGAATACTCCTGACTGCTCTGACAGCGGTGCTCTTTTGCACTCTGCCCGCAGCAGCTCAGCTGCCCACCGGACAACCGGGCTGGAATCCGCTGAATCAGCACATGCCACCCGGCTGGAATGCGGACATGCTGGTGAAGGCGGGTGTGATCGATCCGGCGTGGCTGCAGCCGATTCGAGTGGAGCTGCCGTCGAAGGGAACCGTGCAACTGTTTTCTGGTCAGCCGCAGCCGGTGTTTGAATCTGCTTCGCCGGCACAATTTTCGGTAAGCGTTGGACACTTTTACAGGCTGCGGGTTGCTGACATGCCGGAGTTTCCGGAAGTCGAACTGTATCCATCAATAGAGATTCTTGATCGCCTGCATCCGCCGGCGGGGCAGGAAGAGCAGTTTCCGGTTCCGTTCGTGCTCGATGAAGCTGATCTCAAAGCCGCAGCCAACGGTCTGCTCATCACACGAGTGATCTACCTTGAACGCCCGCAAACGGCGTCGGGCGACGATCCGCTTCGTCGCGACGAGCCGTTGACGGTGCCTTCCGGCGACAATCTGGTGGCGGCCGCTGCACTGCACGGTCGTCCGATGGCCATTCTGCGAATTGGTGGGCGGACTCCTTCCGCTGACTCTGCTCCTCCGATGTTTTTCGGCAGCGGTGGTCGCACGGCTGCTGCCACGATTCAGCCTGCTGCTGACCTCACCGTGTCCCGGCAAGCCAGCCGATGAGATTCACCGGCTTCTCAGGATTCCTGCTTATGCCGCTTAGCCATCTCCAGCACCTTCGCCCGCTTGTTCTGAGTGTTGTCGGACTCTGTCTGACCGTCACTTCAGGGTGTGGGCTGAACAGTTTCGTGCATTCGGAGCCCGATCATGTGTACTCCACCGCCTGCCCACAGACTCTGGATGCAGAAGAACGGTCGAGGCCGACTCCCGTTGAAGCTCGTTATCCAGGCCAGGCCGCTGTCGATCATGCCGTTCGTGGTGCGGTCGATGCAGCTGGAATGCTTGTCCGAGTCTCCGGCGGTGGTGACGGGTTTGGCGACGGCGAGAAGCTGAATCATTCCGGGCCAGCCGCTGGCGTTGTGCGGCTGAGCGATGTTCGCGACGCAGATGGAACTCGTCCGCGGTCTGTGGATGCTGCCCCTGCTGCGTTTCCGCGGCGCAGTCGCCACTACACGCCGGGCGAGCCTCGATTGCCACAGGCTGTCGATGGCCGTCCCCAGCAGCGCATGGAAACCACAGCCCCTTCACCGCTGGCCGACATGTATCCTGACGAATATCTTTTTGATGGCGGTGATCGCAGTCAGGCAGCCGGCCTGCATTCGGAGCTTCAGAGCGGTATTGAAACTGAAGATACGCTTGCGGGCTGGGTCGATTCGTCAGGAAATCGTCGCACCCGTGCTTCCAACCGCGTTGCCATCTATGCACCCCGCTTTGGCTCTGTGCGTGCCGTCTCCGGACTGGTGGCTGAAACTCAGATCAACAAGGCGGCGGGAGTCCGGGATGCAGCGGCTGTGAACAGCCTGCGCACGGGCCTCGCTCCGCAACAGAATATTTCCGATGTTGCCCTGCAGCGACTGGAGACCAAGCGCCGGGCGGACGGAATGGTGAACCTCGAGCCTGCCGCCGAATCGGTGGGAACAAGGCGTCTGATGCAAACTCAGAAAACGGACAAGGGTCAGCAGTCACGCAACACGACGGCCTCCGCGACATTCAGACTTCGTCAGGCTGCCATCCTTGCTCAGCATCGCAGCAACGCCATTGCATGGACTCAACGTGACTTTCCGATCGTTACGGCATCCACCGACTCACTTTCTGAGGTCTCGGCCGTCTTCAAAAATCAGCAGACGATCGGGCTTGAAGACCAGAATGTGGAAGGCACGCTGCACATTGTGAAGCTGGCTGATCGCGACACAGCGGTGCAGGGTGACGTGCTGCGATTTACGATCCGAGTGGAGAACACTGGAGATAGACCGCTGCAGGACGTGCGGATTGTGGACAACCTGACTCCGCGGCTGGAGTATGTTTCGGGTTCTGTGGTGTTCGACGACGAGCATCCTGGAACGCTTGAGGAGTCGTTGAATGGCGAAGGCAGCTCGATGCTGACATTTCGCCTGAACGAACCACTTGCGGGCCACAGTGCCGGAACCATCACGTTCCAGGTTCGGGTGCGCTGACGCACTCAGGCCTCAGCAATTGCCGGGAGGCGATCACGGTGGCGGACTGGATGTCCACGATATCTGTGATGTCAGCTGCATAGCCTCCGGCCATGACCACAACAAGGGGCCGATTGAGTGTTTTGCAGAGATTAAAAACTGACTGATCCCGAGCTTTCAGGCCGGCTTTTGTGACGGCAAGTCCTCCAAGCCGGTCTCCCTGCCACGGGTCAGCGCCAGCAAGGAAGTAGACAAGATCGGGAACGGGACCAGCGAGCGCCCACTGAATTCCGCGGTGCCAGCCGTCGAGCCATGTCTCATCGTCAGACCCAGGGGGCAGGGCAACATCGAGATCGCTGGTCATCTTTCGTGCGGGATAGGCTTTCGCGGCGTGCAGTGAAAAGGTACGGACGCTGGGATCTTCTGCGAATATGGCGGCGGTTCCGTCGCCCTGATGCACGTCGCCGTCAAGCACCAGTGCGGATTGAATTCGCCCTTCCTGCTGCATGGTACGGGCGGCCACGGCGACGTCGTTGAAGACGCAGTAGCCGCCGCCGCGATCGGTGAAGGCGTGGTGGGTGCCCCCGGCCAGATTCACCGACACGCCATCATCGAGGGCGCTGCGGGAGGCGGCGATTGTCGCACCCGTTGATCGCCGACAGCGTTCCACCATCTGCAGCGACCACGGGAAGCCGATCCGTCGCAGTTCGTTGTCCGTGAGTTGTCCGGAGAGCACGCGCTGGACCCAGTCGCTTGTGTGCACGAGCCGCAGCTGGTCTTCAGAAGCGGACGGCGGAATGACAAGCTCTTCCGGCCCGAACAGTCCGCTTGTTTGCAGCCTTTCACGCAGCAACCGATACCGGGCCATTGGGAATTGATGCCCGGGCGGCAGGGGCAGCACAAACAGGTCAGTGTGATACAGCTTCATACAGAAATTAGCGCGAATTTGTCGGATTTCTCGAATTCTGAAAAGTTGACGGCGGGTTTGACTGGATGCATGATATCACTTGGGCGGTTTCTGCCGATCTGTTCGGTACAGGAAATCAGGGAAGCTGCAGCATTTTTCCAAAATCTGATCATCGGGAAAAAAGTTTCCTTCGGGCTGCTGTTTCTTGTCCTAGTCTCCGGGACAGGGTTGTCACGCCATCCCAGCCTTCGGCCCGTCTCCACCATTCCTTTTCAGGGGTCTCACCAGCATGAAAAGTCGGCTTGTTCAGCGTCTGTCCGCTCTTCTCTCTCCAAAAATCGTTCGTAGGCAGCGACGCAAATTCCAGGTCGGCACAGTCCAGCGGCTCGAAAATCGCCATCTGCTCACCGCACCGACTCTGGACATTCTGTACGATTTGACAATTGCCGAAGATTCTTCCGAGCGGACTGTGGCCCTCACCGGCATCACGGCCGGCGGCACAGAAAGCCAGCCTCTTCTGGTCACCGCAAGCAGCAGCAACACCTTGCTGCTGGCAAATCCGACGATCGATTACACATCGCCAAATTCCACCGGCACCCTGCGTTTCACGCCCGCCGCCAATCGCTCTGGAAACTCGATTATCACTGTCACCGTTACGGACGGTGGACCAGACCTCAACCTGAACACCACCAGCGATAACGAAACCTTCTTCAGAACCTTCCGCGTGACGGTCACGCCAGTGAATGACGCTCCAACCCTGAATCCCCTTCTGCCCCTGACCATTTCTGAAGATGCATCTCAGCAGACGGTGGCTCTGTCGGGAATCACTGCGGGGCCTCTCGAATCCCAGCCCCTGCGCATTCGGGCCACCAGCAGCGATGTTGCGATCATCCCTGATCCAGCAGTCACCTACACGTCTCCACAGAACTCCGGCTCAATCCGTTTCACTCCCAATCCAAATCGCTTTGGTGCGGTGACCATCACGGTGACTGCCGAGGATGGTGGCCCCGACTCCAATCTGAATACCCTCACCGACAACGCCACTTTCAGTCGGTCCTTCGTCGTGACCATCAACGGCCAGAACGATGCTCCTTCCCTTGCCTTCATCGCCGATCTCTCCATTTCGGAGGATGCCGGCGAACAAACCGTCAACGTCACCGGTATCTCCGCCGGCCCCTTCGAAACGCAGGCCCTTGTCCTTTCCGCCACCAGCAGCAATTCCGGTCTGATTCCCGCCCCCGCCATCGACTACACTTCGCCGACAACCTCGGGAACTTTGAAATTCACACCGACCGCAAATCTCTTCGGTACAACACTCATCACAGTCGTGCTGCAGGATCCAGGGCAGGATGAAAACCCCGCAACTAGTGTCGATAATCTGACATTCACTCGCACGTTCACCGTAACTGTCGTTCCGGTAAACGACGCGCCGACACTTGATCCCATCAACAATGTTGCGATCAATGAAGACGACGCAGAACAGGTTGTCGGCCTCGCAGGTATTTCCGCTGGCCCGCTTGAAAATCAGACATTGCGGATCAGCGCTGTAAGCAGCGTACCCGGGCTGATTCCAAATCCATCCGTCACCTACGCATCACCGGATGCCACCGGTGAGCTTCGTTTCACTCCCGTGGCCGATCAAAATGGCACCGCTGTCGTCACCGTGACCATCGAGGATGCCGGGCCGGACGGCAATTTTGCCACAGCATCCGACAATGCGTCGTTTCAACGCACCTTCACTGTGACGGTTGCAGCTGTGGATGATCCTCCCACGCTTGATGATCCGGGTAACCTGACCATCGACGAGGATGCCGCCGAACAGACCATCAGCCTCAGCGGCATCAGTGCCGGTGGCGGCGAGTCCCATGCGCTCCGCGTGATTGCCTCCAGCGACAATCCCACGCTCACCGGCACCCCTGCCGTATTCTACACGTCGCCGAATTCCACAGGTTCTGTGAAGTTCACTCCTGCGGCGAATCTCTCCGGCTCTGCCACGATTACAGTGGTGGTTGAGGATCCTGGTGCTGACGGCAACTTCAATAACGCCACTGACAACCTCACGGCCACACGGACGATTATCGTCACTGTCAATCCGGTCAATGACGCTCCCACGCTGGATGAACTGGACAACCTGCTGCTCTCGCGAGACGCGACACCTCAGACCGTTAATCTCGCTGGCATCACTGCCGGTGGCGGGGAAACACAATTGCTTCAGGTCACCACCTCCAGCAGCAACCCGCTGCTCATCCCCGATCCCACCGTCAACTACTCGTCCCCCAATACCACCGGCAGCATCAGCGTCGCTCCGGCGGCAGGACAAAGTGGTTCTGCAGTAATCACGGTGACCGTCACGGATGCCGGACTTGACGGCGATTTGCTGACCACAGCGGATAACGCGACGGTCACGGTCACATTTACAGTCTGGGTTAATGACCCGCCCACAATTGATGATGTGTCTGATGTGAACGTTGCCGAAGATGCCCCCGAGCAATCTGTGAACCTCACAGGAATCTCCGGAGGTATTGGCGAATCATCGCAGAAGGTCCGCATCACGGCGACCAGCGGTAGCACGACGTTGATTCCATCCGTCGCGATTGACTACACAGAAGCCGCCACAACGGGAACGCTTCGCTTTACTCCCGTCGCCGATCTCAGCGGATCCAGTCTGATCACGATCACCATCGACGACGCCGGCATTGATGATGATTTCAATACGACGGAAGATAACGTCACAACAACGAAAACATTCACAGTCAATGTTTCTCCGGTCAATGACGCGCCGACTCTGGCCGATCCGGATGATCTGACGATTGCTGAAGACGCTGCAGAACAGACAGTGAATCTCACTGGCATCACTGCCGGTGGCGGCGAAACACAGCCTCTGCGAATCACAGCATTCAGCGATAACCTCTCTCTGATTGCCGACGTCGCTGTGGACTACAGCAGTCCCGGGAATACTGGCACCCTGAGGTTCACACCGGTGAGCAATGTCAGCGGGAGCGTAAATATCATTGTTGTTGTCACAGACGGAGGGCTCGACGGCGAACTCAGTACGGAAATTGATAACAGCATTTCAGCTGTTGCATTTACTGTAAACATCAGTCCGGTGAACGATGTGCCCACGATTGATTCCCTGTTCGACTTTTCCATGGACGAAGACAACGCAGAAATCTATGTGGATCTGAGCGGAATTACGGCGGGTGGCGGAGAATCGCAACCGCTTCGGGTCACTGCAGTCAGCAGTGACACCGATCTCATATCAATCGTGTTTGTGGACTACGCCTCGGCCAGTCAGACGGGTACTCTTCGATTTCAGCCCCTGGCGGACCAGAGCGGCTCTTCCACGATTACAGTCACAGTCACCGACGGTGGTTTTGACGGCAACCTCGATACGCCGACCGATAACGCTGTCTTCCAAATCGAATTCACGGTGACCGTCAATCCGATCAATGACGCCCCGACGCTCGACGCTCTCTCGGATGTCACCATCGATGAAGATGCCCCTGAACAGACGGTCAATCTCACCGGTATCTCTGCCGGAGGTGGCGAGAATCAGGCCCTTCGCGTCTTCGCATTGAGTGGAAATACGGACTTGATTCCGACTCCGAGCGTGACCTGGATAAGTGGTGATGCCACGGGATCCATCCGATTCAATCCGACGGTCAACCAGTTTGGAACAGCCCAGATCACTGTGATCGTGGACGATGCCGGAATCGACGGCAACTTTGATACCGCGGATGACCTGTCCGTATCCCGCACCTTTACCGTAACAGTCAGCTCCGTCAATGATGCTCCCACCATTGATCAGCCGGATGACGAAACAGTTGATGAAGATGCTGCTGAGCAGACGCTGACGCTGACTGGAATCACTGCCGGTGGCGGCGAAACTCAGCCACTGTCCGTTTCATTCAGCTACACCAATGCAGCCCTGTTTACCTCGTTCGCTGTTTTCTACACGTCTTCGGAAACCACTTGCGACGTCGTCTTCACTCCTGCTCCTGAAGTCAGCGGGCAGTCCACGGTCACAATGACGGTCGAAGATGGAGGTCCGGACCTTGATCTGGCCACCACCGGCGATAACAAAACCACTCAAATCACATTCCTGATTATCATCAGTGCAGTCAACGACGCCCCCACGCTGGATCCGCTTTATGAACTGACGATCTCTGAGGATTCAGCAATTCACTCTGTCGATCTTTTCGGCATCACCGCAGGCGCGAATGAAAGTCAGCCACTCAGAGTCACTGCCCTAAGCAGCGACCCCAGCATCGTTCCGAACCCCTCGGCTACCTATGTCTCCCCGAATGCCACCGGGTCCATTCAATTCCAGTCTCTGCCGAATGCCTTCGGAGAAATCGAGATTACGGTGACCGTCACCGACGGCGGTCTTGACGGAGATCTCAGCACCGAGGGGGACAATGGGTCTGTGAGCCAGGTGTTCGCGCTCCGTGTCACACCCATCAACGACCCGCCTTCAGTCAACCCGGTTACAGATCAGACCGTCAGCGAAGACGCCGCTGAACAAACGGTGAATCTGAGCGGCATCACTGCAGGCCCGCTGGAGTCGCAGCCAATTAAAGTGACGGCCACCAGCGGCAATACGGCGCTGATTCCAAATCCCATGGTGACCTATACCACTCCCGAGTCCACCGCTGTTCTAAACTACCAGCCGATCGCCGATCAGAGCGGAGTTGTTGTCATCACCATCTTCGTCGAAGATGGCGGTGGCGACGCTCGCCTTGATACCACCATCGACAACGTGGTCTTCACATCCATGTTCACTGTCACCGTAAATGCCGTCAATGACGATCCCACTCTGGATCAGCCGGGCGATTTGACGATCAATGAAGATGCCGGGCTGCAAACTGTGCAACTGACCAGCGTCACGGCCGGTGGCGGTGAAACTCAGCCGCTGCTGATCACTGCTACCAGCAATAACCCTGCAGTTGTGCCCAATCCGACTGTCATCCTCGACAACCCTGCGGTTCCTGAGCTTCGGTTTACCGCAGTTGCCGATCAGAGTGGCGAAGCAATCATCACGGTCGTCATCACGGATGGTGGACTTGATGGAAATCTATCCACACCTGGAGACAATGCGTCCGTGACGCGGACCTTTACCGTGACTGTCATCCCTGTCAATGATGCTCCAGCGCTGGATCAGCCGCTCGATGTCACAATTGATGAAGATGCCCCTGAGTATATCGTTGCTCTGACTGGCATCGCTGCCGGCGGCGGAGAAAATCAGCCGTTGCTCATCAGCGTAAACAGCAGCAACAGTGCCTTGATCGCAGATCCTGCTGTGTTCTACACGTCGCCGAATGCCACTGGTTCACTCAAATTCACCCCAACAGCCAATCTCAGTGGCACTGCTCTGATTACAGTCGTCGTCACTGACGGTGGGCTCGACGGTCTTCTCTCGACCGCTCCGGATAACAGTTTCACCACCGTTACCTTTGAAGTGACGGTGAATCCGATCAATGATGCCCCAACGCTGGATCGCCCGATTGATGCGATTATCAGCGAGGATGCTTCTGAGCAGGTCATCAGTCTCACGGGCATATCCGCCGGTGGCGGAGAATCACAATCGCTCAGCATCACCGCCACCAGCAACAATTCCTCGCTCATCGCCAATCCCGCCATCACATACACGAATGGTGGAACGACAGCTTCGCTCAGCTTCACCCCAGCTGCAAATCTGAGTGGCGTTGCTTCCATCACTGTCAAGGTCACCGACCCGGGACTGGATGGAGACTTCACCACAACCGGCGACAACGGAATTTTCGAGCGAATGTTTACCGTCACTGTGAATGCTGTGAATGACACGCCGACGCTGGATCAACTCGGCGATATCACCCTGAGTGAAGACGCGTCAGAGCAAACGGTCAATCTCACTGGCATCAGCCCCGGTGGTGGCGAAACTCAGCCACTTCAGGTCACCGCCACCAGCGACAATTCGGCTTTGATCGCCAATCCTGTCGTGACCTACTCAGGCCCCAGTTCCACGGGAGCGATTCGGTTCACGCCGGCAGCCAATCTGAGCGGCACGGCGATTATCAGCGTGGTGGTCACTGACGGCGGGCTGGATGGGGACCTGGCCACAATCGGCGACAACGGCATCTTCACACGCAGCTTCACCGTGACGGTGAACGCGGTCAACGATGCTCCGACTCTGGATCTGCCCGACAATGTCACGATCAGTGAGGACGCTCCGGAGCAGACCATCATCCTCACCGGTATCAGTGCTGGTGGCGGCGAAACTCAGCCACTTCAGGTCACTGCTTCCAGCTTTAATACGACATTGATTGCCAATCCCACCGTGATCTACTCAGACCCCAATTCCACGGGATCCCTGAAGTTTACACCGGCTGCGAATTTGAGCGGCTCGACGATCATTACCGTGGTCGTCACAGACAGTGGGCTGGATGGAAATCTGGCCACTCCCGGCGATAACAGGAGCGTTACGCGGACCTTCACCGTGATCGTGAACGCGGTCAACGATGCTCCGACTCTGGATCAGCCCGGCAATGTCACGATCAGTGAGGACGCCCCGGAGCAGACCATCAACCTCACCGGTATCAGTGCCGGTGGTGGCGAAACTCAGCCACTTCAGGTCACCGCTTCCAGCGGCAATGCGACATTAATTGCCAATCCCGCCGTGATCTACTCAGACCCCAATTCCACGGGATCCCTGAAGTTCACACCGGCGGCCAATCTGAGCGGTTCGGCGTTGATTACTGTTGTCGTCACAGACGGAGGGCTGGACGGAGATCTGTCCACAACCGGTGATAATGGCAGCGTGACACTGTCCTTCAATGTGACAGTGAATGCCGTGAATGACGCACCGACGCTGGATCAGCCCGGCAACGTCACACTCCCGGAAGACGCTGCGGAGCAGACTGTCAGCCTCACCGGCATCTCTGCCGGTGGTGACGAAACTCAGCCACTTCAGGTCACCGCGACCAGCAGCAATACGGCGTTGATCGCCAATCCTTTCGTGACCTACGCAGGCCCCAATCCAACCGGATTCCTGAAGTTCACCCCGACAGCCAATCTGAACGGTGTGGCGGAGATTACTGTCGTGGTGACAGACGGTGGACTCGATGGTGACATTGCCACGACGACCGATAATGCTTCGTTTACCCGCACGTTTACTATAACGGTCAACGCCGTCAATGATGCACCGACGCTGGATGCTCTGCAGAACCTGTCAATTCTGGAAGACTCCGCACTTCAGACAGTGCAGCTGACAGGCATCACGGCGGGTGGTGGCGAAACACAGCCACTGCGAGTGATCGCGACCAGCGGTGATCCGACATTGATTCCAAATCCGACAGTCACCTACACGTCTGCCAATTCCACCGGAACGCTCACATTCACGCCTGTGACTGCCAGACGTGGCGCTGCCGTCATCGTAGTGAGCGTCGAAGACAGCGGACCGGATGGAGACTTCAGCACGACCAGTGATAACCAGATCTTCAGTCGTTCGTTCACCGTTGATGTAACTCCAATCCGTGCGGTGGTTATCAGCCCTGTTGGCTCCGTTCTGGTACAGCGGCCTCAGATTACGTGGACCGCCGTTCCGAACGCGGTGTCCTACACTGTCTGGATCGACAATGTCAGTGCCGGACAGCGACCACTGGTCCAGGCCACCACCAGTGCCACGACCTTTCTGCCGTCTGTTAACCTCGGAATTGGAAAAATCGATGTCTTCATTCGTGCTGTGACTGCCAATGGAACTCAGCTGCCATGGTCGCTGCTGCATCGATTCAGCCTCGTTCAGCAGGTGGTCCCCAATTCCATCAACCCAATTCAGCCCACGGGCTTGCCGACGATTACGTGGCCAGCCATCACAGGTGCTGTGCGGTATGAAGTCGTAGTCGAAGATGTGTCCAGAGCCAACCCGGACTTTATTCGCACTGTTGTCACCGGTCCGTCCTGGACTCCAGCATCCGAATTGCAACTGGGAACCTACCGATTCTACGCACGGGGAATTGCAGCCGACGATTCACCGGCATGGTGGAGCAACACACTGTCATTTACGGTCAGCACGTCCCCTCGGCCAATTGCACCCGTTACTGCCACCTTTAATCGTCGTCCGGAATTCATCTGGTCAGCTGTCTTCGGAGCCACCAGTTATCGTCTGCAGGTCAGAAACGATGCCACCGGTCAGATGGTGCATGACATCTCCGGACTCGCCGACACTCGCTGGACCCCGCCCACCGCGCTCAGCAACGGAAACCACAGCTGGATCGTCGCTGGCTTCTCAGCAGCCGGCAATATCCTTGGCAATTACTCCACCCGAACCTTCTTCTTCGTCGGCGGGCGACCGACCATCACGGCACCAATCGGCACGGTAAGCTCTGTCCAGCCGCTGTTGCAGTGGCAGAATGTCGTGGGAGCCGCCACCTACCAGGTGCAGCTCAACCGATCATTCGGTGGCACCTCTGAAACTGTCATCTTCAATATTTCCGGAATCACCACCAATTCCTTTGTGCCGCCAAATCCGCTCATTCGTGGAGCCAGCTATCGCTTCTGGGTGCGGGCCGTGAGCACCACAGGGGAAGTGTCTGTGTGGAGCCTTCCAGGGGCGTTTACCGTGGCCTCTTTGGAAGCCGTTGACAAGCCTCGAACATCGCCGGCCGGAATCCCGGATGTGTCGCTGGCGGTGCTTGAGTCGCAATTCGAGCGTCCGGCCGCAACAGTGCGAAAGGCTGCTGTCGAGCGTTCTCAGGATGCTGTCGACGAATCAGGCGACTCCGCTGAATCCGTCCTCATCGCCTCCGCTGCCATCGCACAACACACCACAGTCATGGAAGCAGTCAATGACACCGACGCAACAGCAGACACCGCCGCTGTTGATGAGGCCATCAGCGACGTGGTCAAAATGCTGCTGTCAGGAGGCCTGCTGCTGAACTGATTGAAAATCGCCAATTGCTCTTTCAGCAGCCGATTAAACATACAGGCCTGCAGTATCATCGCCGCAGGCCTGTTTTTTGTCGATCAGCCGAGTTTTTCAGCTTTCATCCCTCAGGAACGACTGTCCATCCCACGCTGCGACCTCACGCAGAAACGTCTCAGCTCCCTTCGAGAACTCTGCGAACAGATGTTCACCCTTTTCAGCCGAAGCGAATTGAGGTGATCCCATGTGACCCGGACGCGTACGATCCTTCGTTGTCCAGCCGCGATAGGCCGGTTCGAAGCCAAAGTTCACGGGTACCGTCTCCAGCTTCGAAATGTCATGCACCAGCTGAGGAGCGATTCGCAGAATCATGGACGTTTCCCATTCGCAGGCGTGCCCCATGGATCGCTGCACCAGATCCGATCGACTTTCCCACGGGCGTGCGAAGTCCCAGTAGGTGGCGAACAGCAGCAGCAGATCCTGGCGTTCCCGATATCGCTGCCGCGTTTCAAACGCTGCCTGCTTGCCCGGAACGATGTTGCCTCCGTGACCATTCAGAAACACGACGCGGCGGAACCCGTGTGCCAGCGCGGTGTCCATCAGTTCGTTCAGCAGATCCAGGTAGCTTCGCGGCCGTGCCGACAGCGTACCAGAAAAATCCATGTGATGATCAGAATTTCCCAGCCACTGCAGTGGTGCAAACAGCACCTCTTTCTGCAGCGTGGCACTCAGCCGCCGAATCACTTCCCCAAGGAGCATGCTGTCCGTGGCCACAGGCAGATGATGGCCATGCTGCTCGATCGCAGCCAAAGGAAATACCACCGGCGTATCCGGTGCAAGAGACCGAATTTCCGGCCATGTCAGATCGTTCCAGTTCATACGGGCAACTCGTTTTTCAAAGTGTGAGGCTGGATTCTGTTACTTGAAACCGGGCGAATCTTATCTTCCGGGTGTGAACGAGCAAAGCCGGCAAAAGCGAAACCCGGCGAGCAACTCTGTGATGCTCAATACTGTTGCGATCGCCTGCGAAAGCCGAAAAACGGCCCTCGTCCGTGCAAAGACTCCCTTCTCACGCTATACTCCCCCGCACCCATCCGGTCCCCGCCGTTTCCTCGTTTTCTTTCTGGAATCAAAGTCAACGCCATGTCGCTGATCGCTCCGGCCGCTCCGGCCGTTCTTTCCTGGTGTGAACTTGCCGACAGTGTGCTCGATGGCACGCCGATCTCCCGTGCAGACGCGTTGCGGATCATTCAGGCACCGGATGAACAGCTGCTGGAAATTCTGCACGCGGCTTACCGGATTCGCCGCCGCTGGTTCAGCGATTCCGTGCAGCTTTACTATCTCAAAAATGCGAAAAGCGGACTCTGCCCCGAAGACTGCAACTACTGTTCACAGTCCAAAATCTCTGAAGCCCCGATTGAGCGTTACGCGATGCTCAGTGCCGAACGTCTGATGGACGGCGCGCGGAAAGCGGCCGAGAGCAACGCCCGCACCTACTGTATCGTCGCCAGCGGCCGTGGTCCGACCAACCGCGAAGTGGACCATGTCGCCGGTGTCGTTCGCCGCATCAAGGAAGAATATGGTCTGCACATCTGCTGCTGTCTGGGACTGCTCGAACCCGAACAGGCGCTCAAACTCAAAGCCGCCGGCGTTGATCGTGTCAATCATAATCTCAACACCAGCGAACGTTTTCACCCCGATATCTGCACCACTCACACATTCCAGGACCGCCTGAATACGCTCAGCATCTGTCGCGATGCCGGACTGGAACTCTGTGCCGGCATGATTGTTGGCATGGGAGAACTCGATACCGACGTCGTCGAAGTTGCCTGCAAACTCTCAGAACTCGCGGTCGAATCCATTCCCATCAACTTTCTCCACGCCATCGATGGCACCCCCCTGCAGGCCAGACACGAACTCAATCCTCGTTACTGCCTCAAAGTGCTTGCCATGTTCCGCTTCGTCAATCCCCGCGCCGAACTCCGCATCGCCGGTGGCCGCGAAGTCAACCTGCGCTCCCTGCAGCCGCTCGGCCTCTACCCCGCCAACTCCATGTTCGTCAGTGACTACCTCACCACTCCCGGTCAAAAGGCGGAAGAAGATTTCCGCATGATCGCTGACCTGGGATTCCGCATCACTGCCGGTGACTACGAATCCTCAAAACTCCTGCAACTCTGGAAAATCCCTCACAGCCAGGCCGACAACTGTTCCAGCCAGACCTGTGCGTCGTCCTGCGGACACTAAACACATGCGATCGCTCCGCCTGGCGGCTGCCACCCTGAACCAGACTCCCCTCGACTGGGACGGCAACCTCCACCGCATCCTGCATGTGCTCCGCCAGGCCCGCGATCGTCACGTTCAGGTGCTCTGCCTTCCGGAACTCTGTGTCACCGGCTACGGCTGCGAAGACATGTTCCTTGCTCCGCACGTCTGGCAAACTGCCTGGCAGCAGCTGGAACAGATCATTCCGGCCACCAGTAGCCTGACCGTGGCTGTGGGATTGCCGCTTTTCCACTGCAACGGCGTTTTCAACACGGCCTGCCTGATTTCTGACGGTGCCATCATCGGTTTTTCGGCCAAACAGCATCTGGCCGGTGACGGACTGCACTACGAACCACGCTGGTTCCGCGCCTGGCCTGCCGGCCGCGTCGATCTCTACCGTCACGGCTCCGCCACCTGGCCCCTCGGAGACCTCCTTTTCCAGCGCGGTGACATTCGACTGGGGCTCGAAATCTGCGAAGACGCCTGGGTGGCCAATCGTCCTGGCGGTCGCATGGCAGAACGTGGAGTGGACGTGCTGCTGAACCCGAGTGCCAGTCACTTTGCCTTTGGGAAGCACGAAGTTCGCAGGCGTTTTGTCCTTGAAGGATCCCGTGCCTTCGCTGCTGCGTATGTCTATGCCAATCTCTGTGGCAACGAAGCTGGAAGAGCGATCTATGACGGGGATGGTATGATTGCCTGTGCCGGGGAATCCATCGCCAACGCAGCTCGGCTGCGGTTCACCGATACGGAACTCACAATCGCCGACGTGGATCTGGCCACCGCGCGCACTCGCCGCGTCGCCGTACACGGGCTGCGTTTCCAGCCTGATTCGACCGCGATTCCGGGATCAGCAACCGGAGTCATCTCAATCCCCGGCACGTTCGCCGTGCCGCCGGTAACTCCAGCAGTGGCAGCCACCACAGCAATCTCCCCGGCCCCGGTTGCTTCATCCGCCACTGCTGCCGTTCCCCTTTCCCGATTCGATGAATTCACCCGCACGGCTGCGCTCGGGCTCTTCGACTACATGCGCAAAACACGCTCGTTCGGCTTTGTGATCAGCATGAGCGGCGGAGCGGATTCGTCGGCCTGTGCGGTGCTTGTCCGCTGCATGGCAGAGCTCGCCGCTGCCGACCGCGGCCTGCAATCGCTCTGCCAGGAACTCCAGTGGATCCCTGAAGTCTCAGCCGCACGTTCCATCGACGACCTGATGTCCTGTCTGCTTGCCGGCGTCTACCAAAGCACGCGCAACAGTTCAGAAACCACCCGCAACGCTGCTGCTGCGGTCACGCGGGCCATGGGCGGACAGTTCTTTGAGATCACTGTGGACGCCCTCGTGGAATCCTGCACCCGCTCCGTCGAGAACATGCTCCAGCGACCGCTCACCTGGGCCACCGACGACACAGCTCTGCAAAACATTCAGGCCCGTACCCGCTCACCGTCCATCTGGCTGCTTGCCAACGTCCGCAACGCGCTGCTGCTGGCCACCAGCAACCGCTCCGAGGCTGCGGTGGGCTATGCAACGATGGACGGCGATACATCCGGTGGCCTTGCGCCCCTCGCGGGCATTGACAAGTCCTTCCTCCGCGAATGGCTCCGCGTCATGGAAACCCACGGCGCCGGCGGTGCAGGCCCCTTCCCGGTGCTCAGCTGCGTCAACCAGCAGCAACCGACAGCAGAACTGCGGCCTGCCGAATACAGCCAGACCGACGAACGCGATCTGATGCCCTATGCAATCCTCAACCACATCGAACAACTCGCCATCCGCGACCGCCGCAGCCCCGCAGAAGTGCTCACCGAACTGCAGCAGCATTCCCCGTCAGTCAGCACTGAACAGCTCAAGGTATGGGTCACCCGCTTCTTCACACTCTGGTCCCGTAATCAGTGGAAACGCGAACGCTTCGCACCTTCGTTCCACTTCGACGACCACAATCTCGACCCCCGCAGCTGGTGCCGTTTCCCAATTCTCAGCGGCAGCTTCCGCAGAGAACTGGAACAGCTTTAAGCGGGCCAGCGCGCAGAATCAGAGCGGACAAGCGGCGTCCACGCCTGTGTTTCGCAATGAATTAATCCTTGTTTCCCGGGTGGCCCTGTGGTAGTATCTCGCTCCCACCGTCTGGCCACTTGGCACGTGCAGCCGGAAGTTCGCTTCCCGGTTCGCCGGGTCGCCCTCCTTCAGGCCGTTCCGGGATCTACGGTTATGGCTGCATTCCTGCGTTCGCTGCCGTTCATCGCGTTTGTCTGCCTGATCGGAACTGCTCCGGCTCAGCAGGCGGCACCTGTCGATAATGCTGCAAATTTTCAGAAGACCGTCCGACCGATACTTCAGGAACGCTGTTTTGCCTGCCACGGGGCGCTCAAGCAGGAAGCGGGGTTGCGGCTGGATACGGTGGCCACCATGCTTGTGGGTGGGGCGTCCGGTCCTGTGGTTGTTCCTGGCGACGCGGCTTCCAGCGAACTGATTCGTCGGGTCACATCCAGCGACGCTGCGGTGCGTATGCCGCCGGAGGGACGTTCGCTGACTTCTGAGCAGTCCGCCGCCATTTCGGCATGGATCAGTGCCGGGGCAAGGCCTCCTTCAGTTGACCAGCCCGAGCCGGATCCGCGGCAGCACTGGGCATTCAGAGCGCCTGTGCGACCTGTTGTTCCGGAAGGTTCCCCGCACCCCATTGATGCATTTCTGCAGGCTGGGCTGGATGCTGCCGGAATTCAGCCACAGCCAGCCGCCGAAAGGTCCATTCTGCTGCGTCGGGCGACGCTGGACTTGCTGGGAGTGCCGCCAACGCCTGCGGAGCTTGAGCAGTTCCTTGCGGACGCATCCCCCGATGCCTTTTCCAAAGTGCTCGATCGGCTGCTCAGCGACCCCCGCTACGGCGAACGCTGGGCGAGGCACTGGATGGATGTCTGGCGATACAGTGACTGGTACGGTCGTCGGCATGTTCCTGACGTCTGGAACAGTGCTCCCCAGATCTGGCGCTGGCGGGACTGGATCGTGCAGTCACTGAACAACGATCACGGCTACGACCGAATGCTTCGGGAAATGCTGGCAGCCGACGAGATTTGCCCAGAAGACGATCACGCCACCGCCGCCACCGGATACCTCATCCGCAACTGGTATGCCCTGAACCCCAACGACTGGATGCGGAACATAGTCGAGCACACCGGGAAGGCATTTCTTGGGCTCACGTTTAACTGTGCCCACTGTCACGACCACAAATACGATCCGATTTCGCAGGACGACTACTTTCGGCTCCGCGCCTTTTTCGAACCGATTTCCATACGGCAGGACCGGGTTCCCGGAGAGGCCGATCCGGGGTCGTTTCAGGAGTACGACTACGGTAAGCTGCGAGTGATTCAGCGGCTGGGAATGGTGCGTGTCTTCGACAAAACTCCCGACGCCCCCACATGGTTCTACACTGGCGGTGATGAACGCAACCGCGTCCGCGACCGTGGCACGATGGCACCCGGAGTGCCGTCGTTTCTGTCCGACTTCCATGCCGCCGAGCCTGCCACCGTGAATTTGCCGGTACCGGCTTTTTATCCGGGACTGCGTCCGGCGCTGATTGAATCGCGGCGAGCGGAGCTGGCAGCAGCTCTCAAATCTGCCTGGGATCAGCTGACCAGCACCAACGCGGCCAGCCCCATTCCGCCGGCAGTGCAGCGACGGCTGCAGCTGGCCGAAGCCGCCTTTCTGGACGCCACGGCTGCTGCCACCTCAAGTGGCACTCCCGGCGCCATCACTGGTCAGCAGTCGCTTCTGTTTGATGCCACCACTGGCCGCCGCATTCTGCAGCACCGGCTTGCCCGGCTCAAGTCGCTCCCCGACGGATCCTCGCTCAAATTTCAGCTCCAGCTGCTGACCGATACACACTTCAACTTCCAGCTGGCGCGGGATGTGGTGAGTGGTCAGACGGCAGGTTATGTGGCCTTCGAGAAAGGTCGCATCATCGTCTGGCAGCCCGGCAGTTTCAGCGACGTCGAAGCCGGTCGGTACGACTTCTCTGCCGGTCAGGATCGCTTCTCCATCGAACTGCGAATTCATCCGAGTGAAGATCGCTGTCTGCTGACGGTGCACGCTCAGCCATCCGGAAAGCGACTGGTGGACGCCATCCCTGTCGGACTGAATTCGTGGAATCCATCGACCCAGCCGAACCAGGCCTTCAGTTTCGACGCCCGCAGCGGCAGCCGGGTGCTTGTGGACGACGTGCAGTTCGCGGTTCCCAACGAAGCGGGCTCCGCGCCGCTGACCGTATTGGCTGCTGACTTTGAATCGCCGCAGTTTCCAGTCGATGCCGACATTGTGGGTATCGACGGCTGGGAGACCTCGTCCTATTCCGAAAGCCCCGCAGTGTCGCTCGTATCGGCCATTGCCGGCAGTCCCACACTGCAGTCGAGGCACCAGAAACTGCTGGAAGCTCGTCGAGCAGCTGCGGCTGCCGGTCTGCCTCAGCGTGCCGCAGAGGCGCTGGTGAGCGCTGCCACAGCAGAACTGCAGTCCTTTGAAGCCCGCGTCGCAGCCGACCTCGCGAAGTTTGCTCAGCCGCCGTCCGCACAACTGCCGCAGCTTGCCGCCGACGCCAGTCGGCTCGAACGCGCTGCCACGCTCGCAAAAGCTCAGTCCACAGCGGCCGCCGCTGAACTTGCTCTGGTCCAGGCGGAAGCGCGACCGGCCGAGGATCCCGAGCGGTCGAAGCAGGTGGAGGCCGCCACCGCCACACTCGCCACCGCCCGTAAATCGCTGGCGGATGCGACCGCCGCGGCCGCCGCGGGCACTGCCGCAAAAGACGCAAACAGCTCCCCGGCATGGACTCCGCTGGGTCCCGAGTACCCGCGGACGAGCACCGGTCGCCGCAAAGCATTTGCAGAATGGCTCACCGCCCGCGAACATCCGCTCACTGCTCGTGTTGCAGTCAATTACATCTGGCTCTGGCACACTCACAGTCCGATCGTTTCCAGCGTTGCCGATTTCGGTCGCAACGGAGCCGCGCCGATCAACCCGCAGCTGCTCGACTGGCTGGCCGTGGAATTCATGGAATCCGGCTGGAGTCTGAAGCATCTGCATCGGCTGATTCTGACGAGTGCCGCGTGGCAGCGTTCCAGCAGCAGTGCTGGCGAGTCAGCTGTCAGTGCCGTGGTCCGCGATCCTGAAAATCGACTGCTGTGGCGAATGAATCCCGGCCGCATGGAAGCCGAGGTTGTTCGCGACAGCCTGCTGTCCGTCGCCGGACTGCTGGACACCACCATTGGCGGACAGGAACTGGAAAACAGCGAAGCTCTGACCACATATCGCCGCAGCCTGTACTACGCGGTCTATCCCGAACAGGGTGGCCGCAGTAACCTTGGTGAGCTCTTCGATGCCCCGGATCCTCTTGATTGTTATCGCCGCACCTCCAGCATTATTCCTCAGCAGGCGCTGGCGCTGACCAACAGCGAGCTGGTGCACAAGGTCAGCAATGTGGTGGCCGAAAAGCTGGCAGCCGCCGGACAAACGGATGCAGAGGCCTTCATTGGGGCCGCCTTCAGACTGATTCTTTCCAGAGCCCCGACGATCGAGGAAGCCGTCGTCTGTCGTGAATTTCTGCAGCCGGACGACACAGCTGCTGCCCGCCACAGCCTGATTCGAGCACTGCTGAATCACAATGACTTTGTAACGATCCGCTGAACTTTTCTACCGGACGATTTCATGCACTCGGCCACTTCCTGCTGCACCTCGCGATCTGCTCGCCGACCGTTTCTGTCTGATCTCGGCATGGGCTTCACCGGCCTCGCGCTGGGGGCGATGCTGGCAGCTGACGGCCAGGCTCAGGCGGGGGACATCGCGTCGGCTGAAGTGAATTCCGCACCACCAACGGGGCTTCCGCATCATTCCCCGCGGGCGCGGAGTGTGATCTGGATTTTTCTGTCGGGGGGATACAGTCATGTGGAAACCTTCGACCCCAAACCAGCACTCAACCGCTATGCCGGACTCACCTTCGACAAGACACCACTCGATAACCCGCTGAACTCACCGCTGCACAAAAAGCGATTCCGTTCTGTCGCTGCTGAAGAGATCAATGTGCGGGACGTGTATCCGATCATCTATCCCATGCAGGTCGGCTGGAGGAAGCGCGGCCAGAGCGGGATTGAGATGACCGACTGGTGGCCACATCTGGCGACTCAGGTTGACGAGCTTTGCTTTGTTCGCAACATGTGGACAACGGATAATGATCATGCGGCGGAAAATCAGATTCACACGGGGCGACATCGGCTGGATGAACAGCAGCCCAGTGTTGGTGCGTGGGCGCACTACGGATTGGGATCGCTGAATGAAAATCTGCCACGCTTCGTGGTGCTGGGCGGCCCGACCCGTTCTGACACGCGGCTCTCAATTGATTCGCTCTATCTGGGCCCGCAGCACGCCGGCGTTCCGATTGCACTGGACCCCACCAATCCGCTGCCTTTTGGCCGTCGGCAGGCCAGTCAGTCGCTGACGGAGCAGCAGCGGGAGTATCAGCTGATTGGCAGGCTCAACCAGCTCACGGCAGTCGAGTACCCGGACGATCAGCAGCTGTTGGCGCGGATCCGGGCTTATGAGCTGGCGTTTCGAATGCAGGCGGCCGTTCCCGAAGCCGTCGATTTCTCCCAGGAAACTCAGGCTGTTCAGGAGCTGTACGGGTTGAACGCCGATAACACAAAGGTCGCCGGTCAGCGTCTGCTGGCCGCGCGTCGGCTGGTGGAACGCGGGGTTAGATTCGTGCAGGTGTTTCCGTCGCCCTACGGCGTCTGGGATTCGCACCAAAAGCTCCGGGACAACCACACACGGTTGTGCGCAACGATTGACCTGCCGGTGGCGGGCCTGATTCAGGACCTGCGTCAGCGAGGATTGCTGGAGGACACGCTGGTGGTGTTCTGCACGGAATTCGGTCGCACGCCGGGGCTCGAACAGCGGAGCGGTGGTGTGGACGGCCGGGATCATCATCCGAACGGATTCACGATCTGGATGGCCGGAGCCGGGCTGAAGAAGGGGCATGTGCATGGCGCGACGGACGAGCTGGGGTATCACGCGCTGGGCGAGGGGCACTACGTGACTGACCTGCACGCCACGACATTGCATCTGCTGGGGCTGGACAATCGCCGGCTGCACTATCCGGGCCGTAAGCGGCTGGAAATTGACGACGGGAATGTGATTGAAGAAATTCTGGCGTAGTGCCTGTGGTTTGCCTGGCGACTCCCGGTAAAATTGGCCAGACTGCTCTTCCCGCTTCTCCCGCCAGAGTAAGGACTTGTCCATGGCCATGGTTCACGGTGAAAGATTTGTTGCGCTGGTTGATCAGGCACGGAGTCAGATTTCCGAATGCACAATTCAGGACGTGGTTCGCCGTCGGGCCGAGGGGGATTCTTTTCTGCTGCTGGATGTGCGTGAAGAAAGTGAATGGGCGGCTGGTCACATTCCGGGTGCTCGTCATTTGGGCAAAGGTATCATCGAACGCGACATCGAGGCCGTTGTGCCCGACACTGCCACCCCGCTGGTGCTCTACTGCGGCGGTGGCTACCGCTCCGCCCTGGCAGCGCTCAATCTGAAGCACATGGGCTATACCAGCGTCATTTCAATGGACGGCGGCTTCCGTGGCTGGCGGGAGCAGGGGCTGGAGATCGAGCGGTAACGGGTGTGACAGCGTTTTATTTCTCACAAAATCACGGAGCGGCAGCGATGACGGCGGTCAAGTTTTCTTTTCTCCGTGGACTTTGTGCCTCCGTGCGATGGATGTTGTTGTTATTCGCGGCACTGTGTTGTGCGGCACTGTGTTGTGCGGTACTGTGTTGTGCGGCCCAGCCGCTTCAGGCGGACGACGCCGTGGGGCTGTCGATTGGCAAGGTATCACCAGAGCTGCGATTTCGAGACATTCGTGGTTTGAACCGTCAGCTGCAGGATTTCGGCGAGGCCAAAGCCGTTGTGCTGACCTTCACCAGCACAACATGTCCGCTGGTGCGACGGTCGTTTCCGAAGCTGGTAGAGCTTTACAGGGAGTATCGGGATCGGGGAGTCGTCTTTGCGGCGGTCAACGTGGGTGCTCAGGACACCATTCGCGCTATGGCATCGCAGGCGATTGAGCTGGATGTGCCGTTCTACTTTGTGCGGGACGTGGATGGCTCCGTCGTGCGGGCACTAGGAGTTTCCAGAACACCCGAGGTCGTCATTCTGGATGCTCAGCGGGTGCTGCGGTATCGGGGGCGAATTGACGATCAGCTGCGTCCCGGTGGAACGCGTCCGACAGCCTCGAGGGCGGATCTGCGACTGGCACTTGATGAAGTGCTGGCGGGGCGGCCTGTGACGATTTCCGAAACACCAGTTGATGGGTGCCTGATCACAGCCCCGGCTCCTGTCCGCGTACCAGCCGACGCAGCGGCGATTCCCACGTGGTCGGGCGGAATTGGTCAGTTGATTCATGCACGCTGCACGCGGTGCCATCGCGCGGGCGATGCAGCTCCCTTCCCGCTGCTCACATACGACGACACGGTGGCTCAGCGGCAGATGATTGCCGAGGTGGTGGAAACCGAATCCATGCCGCCCTGGTACGCCGCTCCGCAGCACGGCGAGTTTCAGAACACGGATTCACTTACACCCGCACAAAAAACGCAGTTGCTCACCTGGATCGCTGCTGACTGTCCGCCGGGGGATCCGGCTGCGGCGCCCGAGCCACCTGCGGAGTCTGTAAAGGAGTGGCGGATTGGCACTCCGGACGTCGTCATCACAATGCTGGAGGAGCATGACGTGCCGGCGACGGGGTTCGTGCCCTACCGCTACACGCTGCTGCCGTATGTTTTTTTTGGCGAAACATGGGTGGAGGCGTTTGAAATCCGACCGCTCAATCGGGCCGTTGTGCACCACTGCAACATGGCCTATGTAACGAAGGATGGCGCGGGCGAGCAGACGTTTATCACGGGCTATGTGCCGGGCGGTCAGCCGATGGACATGGGGCGTTTCGACAATGGATCGGCCTTTCGCATTCCGGGCGGTGCGGGTTTGGGCCTGCAGATTCACTACACAACCACGGGCAAGGCAGAGCGGAGCCGCATTCAGGTGGGACTGCGGTTTCCAAAGTCACCCGTCAGGCGGCAGCTAAGACATTTTCTGCTGGATCCACGTGGCTGGCGAATACCGCCGTACGAACCCGCGTTTGCGGTGCAGGGTAAGCACATCCTTGATCGCGACATCACGCTGATGGGAATGTTCACACACATGCACGTTCGGGGTCGGGACATGACCTTCTACGCCACGCCCCCGAACGGCTCGCGCGAAACGCTTCTGCAGATCCCCAACTTCAACTTCGAGTGGCAGCTGGGCTATGAAATCGCGGCCGGAAAGAAGCAGCTGCCGGCCGGTACCGAAATGACCGCGATCGCCCACTTCGACAATTCGGTGTTCAATCCATGGAACCCGGATCCGGCGGATGAAGTGCGTTACGGACCGCAGACGATTCACGAGATGTTCAACGGGTATGTGTTCTTTGTGGATCAGCATGAAGAGCTGTCCATCAATACAGATCCCCGGACGGGCCGGGTGAAGGCCGCGTCCGGGGACTGAACGGGATCGGTGATAAGTCAGAAATCCTATGTTTCCGGCGGCTTGCCCAGCGGAGTGACTCGCAGGCCCGAGAGCATTGGGTTTTGAATCACTCGCTGCAGATCGATGTCGATTCGGCCGTCGCTGTTGATGACAAACCGGCGAGCGATACCGATGTTGCCACCGCCGGCTTCCTTGAAGACGTCGAAGTCATTCAGAACTGTTTCGCCGTCGATATTCACATCAAACACGCGTCTGCCCTGTCCGAAGGCACCGCCCCAGACTTCGGCAAAGAACAGGTCCACCGCGAACAGCTGGCCAGACTTGGCGTTGATGTCAAATCCCAGTTCCCTCCCGCCCGGCGGATCAAAGAGGGTGGAGCGGTAGAAGAGGTCGGGCACGCTGGCTGCAAGAGTTCCAGCGGCTGTGGTGACCGGGGACGCGCCGCTGAATCGGAGTCCCGCTCCGTTCTGAAACGCGGTTTCAAGGATCGCTCCGGGAGTTGGGCGTGATGCTCCGACATCGATCAGAGCGAACGCGGAGACATTCACGGTGCGGGTGACGGGAGCGTTGACATTGTCCGTAACGGTGATGGTGATGGTTGTCATACCAACGAGATCACCAGCCGCGACTGTCAGTTGCCGATTGCTGCCGACGCCGATGATCGTCGGTGTGCGGGCAATCTGGGAATCTGCGGTCGTGACCGTCACGACAAGGCTGTCACCATCACTGTCAGTTACCTGGAACGGGATGGGTGCTGAGCTGGTGCCGACATTGAGCTGGATGGCCGCGATCTCAGAGATGACTGGTGCAGCGTTGCTGCGAACAAGCACTGAGACGGTGGCTGGCTGCGACTCGCCACCCGCGTCATCGCGAACCGTGTAGGTGAACGTTGCTGTGCCGCTGAAACTGAGGTTTGGAGTGAAGCTGATCGTGCCGTTGGCATTTGGCACGGCAGTACCATTGGCAGACTGCTGTGCGATGGCAACGGAAGCGGGGTTCAGGGTGCCGTCGAGGTCACTGTCGTTGCTGAGCACCGGAATCGTGACGGCCGTGTTGACCATGGTCGTGGCATTGTCACCTGTGGCCACGGGAATGTCGTTGACGGAATTGACCGTAACGGTGAAGGCGGTGGAAGTCGTCACGCGACCGTCAGAAACGCTGAGTGTGACCTGAGTGGTGCCGAAGCGATTGGCAGCGGGTGTAATCGCCAGCTGTCGATTGGCTCCGGTGCCTGTGAGTACCAGGCCAGTAGCAGGGAGCAGTTGTGAATCCGCGCTGGCGACGGTGACGGTAAGTGGCTGTTCTTCAGCGTCAGCGACGGAGAACGCGATGCCCGTGAGCGGCGTATCTTCGCTGGTTTGCTGAGCAGCCACGGTGGAGATGGTGGGAGCGGTATTGGGAGTTGCGGAGGGTCGGATGCGGATCCCGGAGATATTAGGATTCTGGGTGATACGCAGCAGTTCGACGGAAAGATTGCCGTCGCCGGTGACCTGGAAGGTGCGAGTGAGGGCGTGGTTGCGTCCGACGGCGGCGAACACGTCGAGCTTTTCGATGGCGAGGGAGCCTTCGAGTTTCACGTTGAAGACGCGGCGGCCGACACCAAAGGCGCCACTCCAGATCTCTGAGAACAGCAGATCCACATCGTAAACCTGTCCGGCGACGGTGGGGATTGTGAAGAGCAGTTCAGGGCCACCGGGGTTGTCGAAGACATTGGTGCGGAAGAGCGATGCCGGCACCCCGACGGGAACGCCGGTGATGTTCAGGGAAGTGCTGAATGGGATGGCCACGGAATTGGCATAACCGCGGTGGGTCAGCACACCCGAGGTGGCTCGGCTGGCACCGGCATCGATCAGCAGCCCGACGCTGACAGCGAAGGTGCGAGTGACGGGGGCGGTTACGCCATCGGCAGCGGTGATCGTGACCTGGGCAACTCCGGGGCGGGTGCCGGGGACAAGCTGCAGGGTACGACTGGAACCAGTTCCGTTGAGGGTGAGGCTGGAGAGCACACCGGTGACATCGGACGTGACCGTGATCTGAAGCGGATCACCGTCGGCATCGGTGATGGACAGTGGAATCTCAACGGATGCACCGCCGACCGACAGAGACTGTGCCGCAATTGGCTCAATGACCGGGCGAGCATTTGTAATCACGTTCACGGATACTGTGGCAGGCAGACTGAACTCCCCTTCGTTGTCAGCGACTCGATAACTGAAGAAGGCGATCCCGGATGATCCGGTTTCTGGAGTGAAAGTGATCGTGCCGTTGGGATTGGCCACGACGGTTCCACTGGCCGGTACAGCAACAATTTCGACAGATCCGGGGATCAGCGTGCCGTCGATGTCGAGATCGTTGCCGAGCACTGAAATCACGACAGACCCGTCAGCGGGCACGGACGTGGAGTCAGCAACTGCGGTTGGCCTGTCGTTGACGGAATTGACCGTGAGATTGAAGGTTGACGGGGCCGAAGCCTGGCCGTCGGAGACAGTGATGCTGACAACGGCTGAGCCGAACTTGTTGGCAGCCGGGGTAATGAAGACCTGACGGTTGCCACCGACGCCCGTGATGCTGACGCTGCCGGGGGGCAGCAGCGTTGAATTGTTCGTGCTGGCGGTCACGGTGAGGTTAACGCTGTCTTCGTCAGAAATCGTGAAGGGGATACCAGCGAGTGTAGCATCTTCGTCAACGGTCTGGTCGCTGATCGGGGAGATCAGCGGAGCATCGTTGACCGGGGTCACCTGTACTGTGAAGACGGTTGAACGGATTGCTTTGCCATCGGTTACGAAGATGGTCACTGTGCCGCTTCCGGAAAGTCCGGCAGTCGGTGTGATGGAGATCTGACGATTGCCGCCAGTGCCGCTGAGAACGATCTGTTCGAGCGGCAGCAGAGCGGGGTGGGAGGTACTGACCGACAGCGAAAGCTCGTCGTCGTCCTGATCAAGAATTGTGAACGGAATGTTGCTGAGCACCCCGTCTTCCAGAACTGTCTGGGTACCAATCGAGGAGATGCTGGGAGCATCGTTGACGGAACTGACCGAGACACTGAAGACGGTCTGATCGAAAGCCTGACCGTCATTGACGGTGAGCGTGACATCCGCATTTCCGAACTTGTTGGCAGCCGGTGTAATGCTGAGTGTACGGCTGGTACCTGTGCCGCTGACAACGACGGAACCCGGTGGCAGGAGGATTAAATTGGAGCTGCTGACTGTCACATCGACAACGTCGTCCACGTCGATCACGGTCAGCGGAATTCCGGTAATGGGCACGTCTTCGCTGGTCGTTTGATTGCCAACGTCAGAGATGGACGGAGGATCGTTGACAGCATTCACAAAGACGGCAAAGCTGGTGGAGTCGGTTTTGTTGCCATCGCTGACGGTGACTGTCACTGTTGCCTGACCGGAGCGATCAGTGGCCGGCAGGATCGACAGCAGTCGATTACTGCCACTGCCACTGAGGATCAGGCTGCCAGCAGGAAAGAGCGTCGGCGCGTTGCTGCTGACGGTGACCGTCAGGCTGGAGAAGTTGTTGTCGATGTCAGATACCGAGAACGGAATGTCTTGAATCGGCGTGTCTTCGTCTGTTGATTGGCCGGTGATATCGGAAATCTCAGGCGCGTCGTTGACAGCCTGAACCGTGACAACAAAGCTGGTGCTGGATGAGATGGAGCCGTCGAAGACAGTCAGGGTCACAGTGGCCTCGCCGGAACGATTTGCCGCCGGTGTGACCGAGAGCTGTCGATTGTTGCCCGACCCGGAAAGCGACAGTGAACCATTTGGAAATAATGTTGGATCAGTGCTGGTGACCTCGACGGCGAGTGTACTGCTGTCGGGGTCGGACACGGTGAAGCTTAGATTCGACAGTATACCGTCTTCCGGCATCGTTTGATTGGCGATGGCAGAAATCGAGGGTGCGTCGTTGATGCCCGACACCAGAATCTGTACCACGGCTTCGTTCGACACGCCATTAGTCTGATTTTTGACCTTATAGCGGAAAACAGCGTAGTCGATTTGCCCGGCAGGCAGATCAGCAAACGCGTTCTGAGGATTGAATGTAAAGGTACCGTCGCCCCGCGAGACGATACTTCCGCCAGCTGCTGACGGCCCGCGAAGGGGTTGAGTGAAGGAGAATACTTCGATCGGACTGTCAGACGGATCAAAATCATTGTCAAGAACGTTGCCCGTAATCAGCACTGTGTCCTCGTCTGTGGCGAACCCGCCAACATCGATGTCGTCGACGGCCACAGGTTCATTGGGCCCCCCGCCACCCCCACCACCATCACCATCACCTGGACCGCCACCACCATCACCTGGACCACCACCACCATCACCGGGGCCCCCTCCACCATCACCGGGGCCACCACCATTATCACTACCACCACTTACAGTCACATCACCCCCAAAGAGCATCAAATTCAGGGGCTGACCGTTCGAAAAAATTGCAGTATCTACACCCGGGCCTTCAAGAACTTGCACATAAGCACCACCATTTGCGGCACTCGGTGAAATTGAGAAGTTCAACTGGACAAGATTCGGGAGCGAATCCGGAATCTGAGTTGGCTGATTCGTCGGACTGTTTGCCGTCACAATGACCAGTCCGCCCGTCGGTGTGTCTTCCTGAACGTCAGCGATATATGTCCAGCCGGCCTGAGTGAAGAATGTGCCCAGCGAGACATCAGCCGTCGTCAGATCCAAAGCCATGGTCTCGTACTCCACGGTGAGCTGGAACGAACCAAGCCTGTCGCTGGGTTCTGGATTGGTCCACTTTGTCACCTTTATCGGCACCTCAACCGTGTCTCCCGGCGTGCCGGCAGCACTGATCACGGTGATGTCGGCACCGGCAAGCAGCAGCCTGTTTTCAAGGTTTTCGGAAGCAGCAACCACTGGACCATGATGGGCTGCGATACGATTTCGACGCGGCTGACGTTGCCCATATCCGCGGTAACCGACAATCCCAGCGGACAGATACGCTGCGGCCTGCCGCAGCCACGAACTCATACGTTCCGACACTGATATCACTCCTGAAAACATTCAAGTGGAAAGGTGTCACTGCCGTTGCAGACGATCTTCGGCAGAAAACCCAACACAACACAAGTCTGTGCTGCGTATTCCCCCGCAAGGATCTACTTACCATTATGCCGCAAATGCCGCGGTGGGAAAAGAGCGAGATTTCAGCAAAACAGGCAGATTGGGATGAATGGATTATTTGTGATGAATGTGAGTGTTGGTGTTTTCTTGTAGTGACTGGGTGATCTCAATTAGCTCCGTTTGGCTTGTCCACCCTGCAATCGCCGCTGCCACTGGCTGACGCTTCAGCGGAAATGCCACGGCCCTCGACAGTCGCTCCCCCAATGTCCACCCCTCACACATCTGCACGGACTGCACTGAGTCCCGCTGATACAGTGACAGCGGAAAGAAGGGCGTTTTCAATGTGTGAGCACTTGGGGGACGACCGAGCAGAGCTCCTGCGGCAAAGATACGGATTGCCAGAACGCTCACTCCAGTCGCCTGGCAGACGGCCAGAATCTGCATCGGCTGAGGATCTGCGTCGGGCAGCGTGTGCAGCAGATTCAGTGGAAGCTGGATCGTGTGGAACCGGCGACTTTCAAGCACATTCGTCAGCGCCGCGGTGCAGCCTGTGCCCGTGAGTCCCAGCGCCTGAATGAGCCCCACTTCCCGCAATTCATCCATGCTGTCTGCGATCCCGCCCGGCTCCAGCACTTCCTGAGGCGTTACCGAAAATGGCTGCTCGCCCGGTTCACTGGTGATGGCGTTGTGCAATTGAAGAAGGGCCACGGAGGACCGCCCGAGTCGTTCCAGTGAACGTCTCAGGCCCCCGTGGATCTGCTCCCGGAATGACTCGCCACCGGAACGCAGCAGTCGCACCTTGGTCCCGATCTGCGTTTCCACGTGCGTGTCGCAGATCGCAAGGCACTGCCCCAGCGATCGCTCTGACTGACCATCGCCATACCCGGGCGCGGTGTCGAACCAGTTGATGCCGGAGGCGATGGCCTGCCGTACCACAGCCAGCTGCCGAGGGGTGTCAGTTCCCGTCATCAGGTTTGACACGGGACCGCATCCCATGGCGATCACAGAGATGGACAGGCCAGTTTGTCCGATGGAGCGTCGCTGCATCCTGAGCCTCCTGAGTTCACCTGAGCAGTGCCATTTCGACGTTGAGCCCGGGGCCGAATCCGAGCATGACGCAGGGCCCTGCGCTTTCCCGCCGCAACTGCTCCTGCAGAATAAACAGCACTGTCGGTGACGACATGTTGCCACACTGCCGGAGAATAGTGAGTGATGGTTCGAGCTGCGAGTCTGTCAGTCGGGCGGCTTCGGCGGTGGCCGTCAGAATTCGCGGACCACCCGGATGAATGCACCAGCTTGTCACCTGATCCGTCGTCAGATCGTGCCTCGAAAGGAACTCGGCGAGCACGGCTGGCAGGTGGCGAGTGATCACGCCGGGGACTTCCGGCGAGAGCGTCATTTCGAAGCCGGCGTCGCGAATGTTCCAGGTCATCATACCGGTGGTTCCCGGGATGATGCATGAGGCATTCCCAACCAGATGTCCGGGCAACAGTGATGCACCTCGCGAAGCCGTCATTCCTCCACCCTCGACTGCTGCCCGACCAATCACTGCTGCGGCACCGTCGGCGAAAAGTGAGTTGGCAACGATCTTTTGCGGATCCCAGCCATACTGATGATGGAGCGTGCAGAGTTCCACAGCGCAGAGCAGCACCACAGCGGACGGATCTGCGGAAGCAAATGCGTGAGCCGCTCGGAGGCCGTTGAGTGCGCCGTGACAGCCCATGAATCCCACATGAGTGCGAGCCACCGTTGCAGGCAGGGACAGCGCATCGATGATCGCCACGTCGGCCCCCGGAGCACTGAAGCCGCTGCAGGACACGGTGATCAGATGAGTAATCTGCCGGGAATTCAGACCGGACTGCTGCAGCGCCGCGGCCGCCGCTTTCACCGCCAGCTGCGGGGCTTCCAGCTCGTAACGCTGCATGCGCGCAGATGTCGCCGGACCGCGATCAGACGCACTGCCGGCAAACCGATAGAATCGCTCGGCCGTCGCTTCGCCGTCAGTTGATGATTCCAGCAGAACACTGTGCCGTCGTTCCAGCCCCGCGCGGCGATAGAGTGTTTGAATGACTTCCGAGACATTCCGACCACCCGTGGAATCGGCGTGCACACAGGTCGCCGCAAACGCAGCTGCACCAAACTGGGATATGGAATGCTCCGGAAGTGCAGTTCCCAAACCCAGAATCTCAAACGGTCTCAAGATGGACCTCCGGCAAATGCGGCAGACGATTTATGCTGTGCACCACAGAACGCACAGCCCAGGGACAAACACGCGCTGCAGCCGTGGCCGCAGCAGACAGAATGGGATGCTTCAGAATATACGCCAGCGCCCGACAAATGCGCTGCTCCCGACCAACCGCCGCCCGCAGCGATCGCTCGTACTCCTGCTCCAGACTCATCGACCAGCCTGAGGCCACGCCCTGACGCACCACGGGAACCGCCAGCCACGCAGCAGTCAGCGCCCACGCCATGCCCTCACCCGTGAACGGCTCCACATAACCCGTTGCATCCCCCAGCAGCAGCAGACGCTCACCAGCCAGTCGCGGCGAACGACGCGTCAGCGGCGGAGTGCCGCGAATCACGGCCGCCCCCAGACCCTCCGGCCGACGCACTCCCGACTCCGCAAAGATCTCCGACAAACATGCCAGCGGAGAACCAGCCCGCTGCAACGCAACACTGTCAACCGCCGCCGCCAGATTCAAACGATCACACTCCGTTCGCACCACCCCCACATAGCCCCCGCGGCCAATCGCCATCACGATCTCGTGCGCACCCAAATGATCGTCTCCCGCCAGACGTGCACATTCCGCTCCCAGGCCCACCCTCGCTCCACGAACCGCTCGAGACTGAAACTCACCGTGCCGCGAAAGACTCGGATGACCCAGACCGTCACACGCAAGCACCACCCGTGCCCGAATCTCGCAAACATTCAGCAACGACCCACCCCCGCCGCTCGTACGCGTCAAATTCACACGCCGCACACCAGCACCCCCCGTCCCCGCCGCTGATACCGGTACAACCACCGCGGTGGTGTCGTCCACAAACGTCGCCCCCGCCGCTGTCGCCTCCTCGACCAGCCGCTGATCCAGCGACCTGCGAGACACCACAATGCCGCCCGGCACCGGCAACTCCAGACGACGACCAGATCGCTGTATCCGCAGCACGTCCGTGCGTACCGGGGACAGATCCCGCACCGCTGACTCAAGCCCCGCCATCCGCAGCAGCTCCTGCGCCCGCTGATTCAAACAGCAGCCACAAATCTTGCTCCGAGGAAACACATGCCGCTCAACCAGCAGGACCCGCAGACCCTGCCGCGCTGACAGCACCGCTGACACGCCGCCCGCGATGCCCGCGCCAAGAACCACCACGTCCCACGGCTCTGCCGAAAGTTCCGCGTTCGGTCCCCGACTCATCTGCGCTGCCCGGAATGCGAGACATCAGCAGCCTGCCACGTCAGCAGAAATCGCTCCGGCCAGTGACGCTGTAAATTCGCTCCCTGTAATCCCGCACGCTTCGCCAATTCCAATACCTCCAACTGCGAAAACGCCGCTTCCACAGATACAGGACCGTCGAAATGCACTACAGGACTGCCACTCAATAACCGACAGCCAAGACACGCCAGCCAATAGCCAGACCATGTTCGCAACAGATCGTCAACCAACACCAAACCAGCCGACTCTCGCATCCGCACCAACAACCGCAATGCAGACTCCTCTGATAAGTGATGCAGAAACAAACTGTTCATCACTATGTCGTAATCAGGCTCCGGCCACGCGTCCTCAAGCACGTCCAGCTGGAAGAATTCAACACCCGTCAAACCACGAGAATCTGCCAGCTGCCTTGCTCGCGATACCGCCGTGCCGCTGATGTCACAGCCATGCACCACCGCAGACACACCCCGCGACCGAAATCGCTCCGCTGTCGCGATCGACAAATCCCCGCCACCACTCGCCAAATCCAGAATCCTGACCGCCGAACGCGCCGAACCAGTCGCCCCAGCCACATCACGCATCCCACGCCACAATGCTCCCGCCGTCCCGCTGAACCAATGGATCCGACGCAGTCCCGCCAGCGCAGACTCGTGCAGCCCCGCGTCCAGATGCGGATCGTCCATCCACTCCTGCTGCCGCTGACGAATCGCCAGATTCCTGCGAAATGTCCGCTCCGGTGGTCCTATTCCACGTCGATTCACGTTCCCTCGCTCATCTTTCTGACAGCCACAAAAAACTCCCCACGCCCGTATCTTCTCAAAAGGAAAGGTTTTTTCACCTCAACCCTCGGCTGGGCTTGATTGAAAACCAAAATCGAGCGACACTGCCCAAAATCAGCAAGATTCATAGGCGAAATCTATCAAACATTTAGGAATTATCGATACATGTTCTTTGAAATCGGCTGTTTCCACGCGGTTGGGGCGTTTCATTGAGCTCACTTGGACATTTCGCAGGGCGAAATGCGACTTATTTGCAGGGAGTGCATGATCATGGGCGCGAATGGAATCAGAGGCCTGCTGCTGGCGGTCGTGCTGGCGGCAGTTGGCGATCGTGTTGAGGCCGTTGCGTCTTCGCACACAGTGAATGCAGCGGCGAGCCGTGTCTATATATATGTAGGCAAAACGGGTCTCGGGCACAATCACGGGGTGGAGGGGCGGCTGAAGAGCGGTTCGCTGCAGCTGGATGGTGATGGTGCGGGCGGCGAACTGGTGTTTGACATGACCAGCTTCGATGCGGATACGGACGCCGCTCGGCGGTACGTGGGCTTAATCGGTTCGACCGACGCATCGACTCGACAGCAGGTGAACGCGAACATGAAGGGCGCCGCGGTACTGGACGTGCAGCGATACCCGACGGCGAAGTTTGCAGTGGACGGCGTGAAGCGAACAGAGAAGAAGAGTCGGGATGGTCATGCGATTTACGAGCTGAGCGGCAAGTTCACGCTGCACGGTCAAACGCGACCGCTGAAGCTGGAGGCCAGCGTCGAGGACAAGGACGGCGATTTGCATTTGAAAGGCAACTTCAGCATTCTGCAGACGCAGTACGGCATTCGCCCCTACAGCAAGGCATTCGGGGCCGTGGGAGTGGCCGATCGGCTGACGATTTACGGTGATATCCAGCTGGAGGGTGGCGATCAGGAGAACGCCGCGAAGTGAAGTGGGGCGGAATTATTCTGCGAAGCCGTTGCCCGGTATTACCCGGGGATTGACAATCCCTGCTCGCCAGGTCCCAGCGGTGCGAACCGCGACTTTGGCCCTGCGACACCTGCGAACTGAACTGACACAGCATGATTTCCTGCAGCACCATTGAGAAGGACGTAATTCGGCGGCACTACGATGTGTCGACTTTCTTCTATCGCCTGCTCTGGGGGCGTCACATCCATCATGGTTTGTGGGACGGCGACGAGAGTCCTCAGCAGGCCGCTCAGCAGTTGACAGAGCGTGTGGCGCGTGAGGCCGCGATAGCTCAGGGAAGCCGTGTTCTGGACATTGGCTGCGGCATGGGTGGTTCTTCAATTTACCTCGCAAGTGCTCTTGGCTGTCAGGTGACGGGGGTGACTTTGAGTCCCTTTCAGCGGCGATGGGCGTCGCTGGCGGCGAAGTTTGGCGGCACAGGAGGCCGCGCGGATTTTCTGTGTGCTGACGCGGAGAAGGTCGATTTTCCCGCGGCGGGTGCGGATGTGGTATGGAGCATTGAATGTACGGAACATCTGTTCGACAAGCCGGCCTTCTTTCGGCGAGCAGCCGCATGGCTCAAGCCTGGTGGCCGGATGGCGATCTGCGTTTGGTTTGCCGGTGACGATCCGCTGACGCCGGTTCAGCAACAGCTGGCGCATGGAGTCTGCGAAGGCTTCTTTTGTCCGTCGTTTGGGAGCGAGCGCGAGTATTCTGAATGGATGACGTCGGCAGGTTTGACGGTGACGGCGTCCTATGACTGGACGTCTCGCGTGTCCCGGACGTGGGAGATTTGTCGTGACCGGGTGCATCGCTGGGGCATACACAGAGTGGCTCACTGGATTGATCCTGGGCAGATCATCTTTCTGGATCGCTTCCAGATGCTGCTGGACGCGTACAACACGGGCGCGATGAAGTATGGCTGCCTGATTGCGGAGAAGCGCTGATGACGGGAGCTGCCGAACCGTCGGGTGCCGTACTTCTGCCCTTCCCCGCTTCCGGCCCTCGTCATGCTGAAAGCTGGAGATGGCTGACGGGCTTCACCTTCGGTCTGGGTGTGCAGGCGCTGTTTGTGGTTACGGTGGTCTACCTGTATTCATTTCTGCGCTGGGGAGTGACCGCTCCGGGCAGGCACTGGATGTGGGTGGACCTGCTGTTGTCTCTGCAGTTCGCCATACCGCACAGCGTACTGCTCCATCCTCGATTTCGTTCGCTCTTCAAACGCTGGTTTCCGAGTGAACTGCATGGAGTATTTTTCTGTTTGTGTACCTGCCTGAGTCTGCTGCTGCTGTTTGGCTGCTGGAAGTCTTCGCCGGGAGTTCTTTGGGAACTTGATGGCTGGGCTGCGGCGGTGATGACTGGCTGTTTTCATTTGTCGTGGACCGCGCTGCTGTTCAGTATTCATCTGACCGGCCTGGGTTTTCAGACAGGTCTGACGCAATGGCGACAGTGGTATCAGGGTCAGGCAGCCGGCCGCAGGGAATTTCGGGCGCGAAGTTTGTATCGTTATCTGCGTCACCCGGTATATCTGAGTTTTCTGGGGTTGATCTGGTTCACTCCGGTGATGACCTTCGACCATGCAATGCTCACAGGCGTATGGACGCTGTACATTTTTACCGGCAGCATTCTGAAAGATCAGCGTTTGCTGTATTATCTGGGCGACTCCTACTCAGACTACATGTCTCAGGTTTCGGGCTACCCGGGGATGTTCTTCGGTCCTCTCGGTCGCCGGGCTCGTCAGCAGTCTGTTGCAGGTGATTCTGAGTGCGACCGTTCCAGGTCTGTTAAAGCAGCCTGATTTTCGTTGTCTTTTACACCAGCGGCGAGCCGCGGCATGAATCCTGTTCTGGTCCGCATCCGGTTGCTGCTGATCTACCTCGTCTGCCTGCTTCCGCTGGTCATCTGGGGAGCCGTACAGGCTCTGCAGGCCAGCAACAACTCACCGATCGACTGGGTTGACGGCTCTTTTGCGGCGCGGCGGGGCTACGACGAGTTTGTCAGATTGTTCGGTCCCGGCGATGCCGTGGTGATCAGCTGGTCCGGGTGTCAGCGCACAGACCCGCGCCTGGACGAACTGATGGCGATGCTGCGTGGGGATCCCGAGTTTCTGGATGCCGACGGCGCATCGTACTTCTATTCCGTAACCTGTGGCCGCGAGGTTCTGCAGCAGCTCACCGGAGCCACTGCGAGCAGGACATCCGACTCGAATGGACGCCCCGGTCCGCCTGAGGTTCCTGACGGCAGCGACGCATCCGAACCGAATGAGGCTGCGTCGCTGATGAATTCACCCGCTCCCCGTCTCGCATTGTCAGAACCCGTGGCGATCGAGCGATTGCGGGGCACGCTGCTGGGACGCGACGGACAGCTCACCAGCATCATCTGCCTGCTTAACAGCGAGGGACTGACGCGACGTGCGGCGATTGTGGCAGAAGTCAAGCGACGGATTCAGGATCTGTTCGAGATTCCTGAGTCGGAGCTGCATCTGGCAGGACCGGTCATAGACGGCTTAACAGTCGATGAAGCCAGCCATCGGTCGCTGACTCAGTTTGCTCTGCCATCTTCCGTTGTGATCTTCGTGATCTGCCTGCTCTCGCTGAAGTCATTCGCGGCTGCGATCGTGGTGTTTCTGACGGCTTCGCTCTGCCAGGCACTGGTATTATCGGTGATGTATTATAGCGGTGAACGGCTCAGTGCCCTGTTAATCATTCTGCCGCCCCTCGTGCAGGTGCTCACTGTTTCCGGCGGCATTCATCTGATGAATTATTATCTGAACAGCGTCAGGCACATGCCGCCACGCGAGGCCGCGATCGAATGTTTTCGGCAGGGCTGGCTGCCGACAACTCTGTCTCTTGGAACCACAGCGATTGGCACGGCTTCGCTGATGGTGAGCGGTCTTGAACCAATTCGCCTGTTTGGAATTTACGGTACGGTTGGGGTCCTGCTGACGCTCGCCGCGGTGCTCGCGGCGATTCCCTGTTCAATGTATGTATTTGGCCGACCGCCACGGCAGGGAAAGTCGCTCAACGCTGCTGCTGCAGCGGGCGAATCTCCACCCGCGCACGAGCGTCGCACTGCATGGCACAGACTCACATGGATCCTGCAAAACTTTAACCTCGCCTGCCTCGTGCTGTTGTTTGGCGTGATGGGGCTCGCCTCGGCCGGCTTGCCATGGCTGAGGACATCGGTGCGAATCGAGACGCTCTACGAACCCCAAAGCCGCATCATGCAGGACTACGCATGGCTCGAAGACCGAATTGGTCCACTCGTGCCCATTGAAGTGCTGCTCACTGTCGATGCAGACGCGGCACTCACGGACCGCGGGGTTCTGGATCTGCTCTGGAAGCTCGAACGTCGTCTGCGTGAACTGCCGCACGTAGATGCCACGTACTCGGCGCTCACGCTGTTTCCTGAATTCCCCAAAATGCCGGGACTGTCCCCGGCCATGCGCCTGCGACTGCTCAATAAGGCTATCTCAGAGGCCCGACCGGCGTTCGAACAGGCCGGGGTCCTGAAGGTTCGGGAAGAGGGAGACGTCTGGCGAATGACGGCCTGGGTCAGCGCTCTGGCGCCGCTCGATTATGGCCAGGTACTTGAACAAACCAGTGAAGCTGCTGATCCGCTGCTCGCGGATCTCTCTGAGGATGTTCGTGGCAAAGTCAGTCTCGGAGTCTCTGGAATCATGCCTCTGGTGCATCAGATCCAGGGGCGACTGCTGACGGATTTATTCAGCAGCCTGATGTCAGCACTGCTGGTCATCACAGTGGTGATGACCGTTGTGCAGGCCGGGTTTCTGAACGGTCTGCTGGCGATGGCTTCGAATGTATTTCCGATTGTGATTGCGTTCGGCATGATGGGATTGCTGCGGCATCCGATGGACATCGGGTCGGTGATGACTGCCAGCATTGCCCTGGGAATCGCAGTCGATGATACGCTGCATTTCCTGACATTTTTTCGTCGCACATTATCGGTGCCGGGGACAACACGTGAGCAGGCGGTGGTGGCCACGTTTCAGGATTGCGGCCCGGCGATGATTCAAACATCCATCTCCTGCGGCCTCGGGTTGCTGGTGTTCGCGTTCAGTGATTTTGTGCCGACAAGTCGGTTTGCGGTGCTGATCGCATTTCTGCTGCTGCTGGCGCTGCTGGGGGACCTCCTGCTGCTGCCTGCACTGCTGCTCTCCGCGGCCGGGCGTTTATTTGAAACGAAGGAATTCATGCCGATTTTGCCCCGAGAAACCCAGGATTTGGCAAAAACTGCCGAATAGACATAGCCCGTTTGGCTGAATTCCTGGTAGGATTCAGACCAAAGGTTCGCTCGTTTATCACCCCGGGGGCTCCGCGGCCGCTCGTTTTGTCTTCTCAATTCCCAAGGAAATCTCGCTCATGATCATGCATCTCGGCCGCCGCGTCGGCCTGTCGCTCGCACTGCTGGCCGCCGCCGCGCTGCCCGCCACCTGCCTCGCCGACGAAGGCCTGACCATCGGCTCAAAAGCCCCCTCCATCAACGTTGAACACTGGGTCAGCGACGGCAAGGGTGCCTTCAAGCCCGTCAAGGAATTCCAGTCAGGCAAAGTTTACGTCGTGGAATTCTGGGCCACATGGTGCGGCCCCTGCATCGCCAGCATGCCTCACCTCGTTGATGTTCAAAAAGAATACGCCAAAAAAGGCGTGCAAATCGTCAGCATCAGCGACGAAGATCTGGAAACTGTCGAAGGCTTCCTCAAACGCCCCTTCGAAGCACCTGAAGGTGCCAAGGATGCCCCTGCCACCTTCGGCGAACTCACCAGCGCCTACTGCCTCACCACGGACCCCGACCGCTCCGTCTACATCGACTACATGGAAGCAGCCGGACAAGGCGGCATCCCCACCTGCTTCATCGTTGGCAAAACCGGACTCGTGGAATGGATCGGCCACCCCATGGAGATGGACGAACCGCTCGCTCAGGTCGTCGGTGACTCGTGGGATCGCGAAGCTGCTCTTGCCAAATTCAAAAAAGGCCAGATCCTCAATATCCTGATGTCGAAGCTCAATCGCCTCGTGCGAACCGGCAAAACCGAAGAAGCACTCAAACTGGTCGAAGATGCCAAAAAAGAAGTCGGCGACGATCCCTCCACCCAAATGCAACTCGCCAACATCAGCATGCAGGTGCGGCTGATGCCCGCCATTCAAAAACTTCAGCAGGGTGAAACCGAAGCCGGCCTCGAAGCCCTCGCCAAAATCCTCGAATCCGCACCGGCAGATGCGAAAGACCAGATTCGTGGTATCCAGGTCCGCGTGATGATGCAGGCCGAAAAAGCAGATGAAGCCGCTGCCGTGCTCACCACCATGGCCAAACAGGAAAAAATCAACGCCAACTCCCTCAACGATGTCTCCTGGTTCGTCTACGAACAAGCCAAGGATGCTCCGACCTTCTCAAAACCACTCATCGCCGCTGCGCTGGCCGCCGCTGAACGCGCCGCCGATGCCGAACCCAAAAATGCCGCCATCGTCGATACACTCGCACACCTCGTCCACCTCAGCGGTGATCTCGATCGCGCTATCACACTGCAGACAGAAGCTGTTAAAAACTCCGCCAATGTTCCTGGCGAATCCGCCCAGGAAATGGCCGCCTTCCTGCAGCAGCTCAAAGACGAAAAGGCAAAGAAGTAAATTCCTGCTGTCAACCGCATTCGTCGCGTAACCAGCGCCCTTGCCAGGGGCGCTGGTTTTTTGTTGACCATCCTCGTCGATGTCTTTAAAACTCACTGAGCTGCAGTCGGCCAGCTGCTTTCTCCCATCTGCATCAGCGGTTTTGGGGGACAGTGATTAGTTGTTCGCTGAACCCGCAGTGTTGTCGGTGCGAACCTCCGTCCTCCCTTCCTCCCTTCGTCCTTCCTCCCATCCCCCTCATTCCTCCGAGCTTTCACTCATGCCTTCTCATGTTCGCTACGGGATCATCGGCGTTGGTGCTGTTTCCGATTTTCACCACGTGCCCGGTATCCGACTCGATCCTCGCTCCAGTCTCACCGCGATCTGTGATCCCAACGAAGCTCTGCTGAAGCAGCGGCAGTCAGAATGGGGACCGGTGAATGCGTATACCGATTTTCGGCAGCTGGCGGCTGACCCGAATGTGGATGCTGTGATCATTGCCACTCCGAATTTTGTCCACCGCGAACAGGCACTGGAATGTGCCCGCAACGGTAAGCACATCATGTGCGAAAAGCCGCTGGGGCTGAACTTCGAGGAATCTGCCGAGATGTATCGGGCGGCTCGCGATGCCGGTGTCCGCCATATGACGGCCTTCACCTATCGCTTCGCTCCTTCCATGCGCTACGTGCGGCATCTGGTGAAATCGGGTGCACTCGGGACACCTCGCCATTTCCGCAGCCAGCGATTTCTGGATCTTCCGGAAACCAGCTGGGGCTGGCGGCAGATCAAGTCGCTTGCGGGAGCTGGCGACCTGTTCGACATGACCATTCACCGCATCGACTTTGCTCAGGACCTGCTCGGTCCCATCCGCTCTCTCTGCGGAGCTGTCGCGCAGTTCGTCCCTCGCGACAGGACGGCCGATGGCAAACCCTGCCCACCGTCTGAAGTGGACGACTGGTCCAGCCTGATCGGCTTCTTCGAAAGTGGCGCCGTGGGGGTCTGGGAAGGCAGCACGCTGATGAAAGGCCACAACAACAACGGCGTCGGTTACGAATGGGCCGAGGTCAACTGCAGCGAAGGTTCCGCCGCCTATCAGCTCACCGATCCCAATAACATCATTCTTGCCCGCAATGGTCGGGACCTCGAAAAGCTCCCGGTCCCCACGGAATTTCTCAAGGCCCCCGGCAGCCCTCGCGATCCGTCCCAGGGCAAGGCCAGCACAGTCTTTCGCTATGACCTCGTCTACGAACTGACGTCGGCGATTATCGAAGAGCGTGACGCTGTGCCCGGATTCCACGACGGAGCTCTCGCGCAGGCCGTCGCCGATGCGGTGCTCGTCTCTTTCGCAGACCGTCGCTGGGTGGACGTGCAGTCCAATCTGGGCTAGGCCCGAAATTTCTTCTCCAGCATCTCACGCCTCACCCGGAACCGCCGCATGCGCACTCTTCTTCAGGCCCTGTCATGTCTTTTCAGACTGCTGCCGCTGCTGGTGTGCCTGCTGCTTCCCTCCGCGAGGCCCTCCCATGCACAGGACTGGCACCTGCTGACCGTTCCCGACGCCTGGCGCAGCGTCCCCGCAGGGGATCTCAAACCGATCGACGGTTATTCCTGGTATCGTGCGCTCGTACGAATCCCGGAGGAATGGAACGAACAGCCGCTGACGCTGTTCATCGAAGCACTCGATGACGCCCGTTCCGCGTGGGCCGGCGGACAGGCCGTGGGGCTCACCGGCACCTTTCCACCGAACTTTCGCAGCGGACTCGGTGAACGCGGGCGCTTCGCCGTCGAACCACAGTTGGTCCACGGCGGCGCATTTCTGCCCATTGCCATTCGTGTGTACCAGTATGACCCGCGTCCGAATTTCAGCGTCGCCCCGCCAGTGCTCATGAACGAAGCTCGCCGCGAAGCCATCCGCCTCGAAGGCATCTGGCAATATCGCCCCGGTGATGACAACAAATGGGCCGCTGCAACTCCGGCCGATTTCAAATTCGATCCTGCTCAACCACTCAGCGATGCCGACGCCGCAAAGCTGGGAGTCCATCGCCGGGTGGATATGGTGGACAACGTGGAAAAGTATGTCGCGCGGAGGAATGGTGACACCGATCCGCTATCGCCCGCTGAAGCCCTCGCACGCTTTCAAACGCCTTCCGATCTGCAGGTGGAACTCGTCGTCGCAGACCCCGTAATCGCTCAGCCATTGTTCATGTCCTGGGACGAACGCGGCAGGCTTTGGGTTATGGAATATCGCCAGTATCCGGACCCCGCAGGCCTGAAGATGGTCAGCCGTGACACGTTCCTGCGATCGGTCTACGACAAAGTTCCTCAGCCGCCGCCACGGCATGTTCCCGGAGCAGATCGGATCAGCATTCACGAGGATCGGGACGGAGACGGCACACCAGAAATTCACAGCGTCTTCGTCGATGGCCTGAACATCGCCACGTCGTTCGCTGTCGGCCGCGGCGGTGTCTTCGTCACCAACCCACCATATCTGCTCTTCTACCCTGATCGCAACCACGACGATGTCCCCGACGGTGACCCGGAAGTGCTGCTGGAAGGCTTCGGTATCGAAGATTCTCATTCGGTCATCAACAGCCTGCGGTTCGGTCCGGATGGCTGGTTGTACGGGGGCCAGGGAAGCACCGTCTCGGCAGCCGTCAAAGCACCTGGCAGCACTCAGCCGCCCGTGCGGTCGCTGGGACAAGTCATCTGGCGATATCACCCTGAGACAAAGGTTTACGAGATCTTCGCGGAAGGTGGCGGCAACACTTTTGGCTGCGAAATCGATGCGAAGGGCCGCGTCTTCTCCGGACACAATGGCGGTGATACACGCGGGTTTCACTATGTTCAGGGTGGCTACTATCGCAAGGGCTTCGGTAAACATGGTCCGCTGTCCAACCCGTTCAGCTTTGGCTTCTTCGAACAGATCCGACATCACAGCGTCCCCCGGTTTACTCATACGTTTGTGATTTACGAAGACCAGCTGCTGCCGGAACGCTTCCGAGGCAGATTGTTCGGAGTCGAACCGCTGCAGGGGCAGGTTGTTCTGAGTGACCTCCGACCGTGGCAGTCATCCTTCGAAACCGAAGACATTGAACGCGTCCTGAAGACGGATGACCCATGGTTTCGTCCGGTTGATATTCGCACAGGTCCCGACGGCGCGATCTACGTGGCGGACCTGTATGAACAGCGCATCGATCACAGCAGTCACTATGCGGGCCGAGTACACAAGAGCAGCGGCCGCATTTATCGGCTGACTCCCAAAACGAACGCCGGAAGTCGCCCCACAGCTCCCGCGTCACTCGGCAAGGCAACCTCACAGCAGCTTGTCGCTGAACTTCACGAACCCTCCAGAACCCGCCGCCAGACAGCCCTGCGGCTGCTCGGCGATCGTCATGACGAATCCCTGATCCCGGAACTGCGAAAAGAACTGTTCGCGGCCTCCGGCCAGACCGCGCTCGAACTGCTCTGGGCCCTGCACGCCTCCGGTGGCCTCAGTGATCAAGCAGCACTCGAACTCCTGCAGCATCCCGAAAGCGATGTGCGGGCATGGACCGTTCGACTGGTTTGCGATCCCGTCGGAACACGGCCAGAGACGGCCGCCGCCATCGCGCTTGCCGCTGATCGCGAATCATACATCGACGTTCGCAAACAGATGGCCAGCTCTGCCCGCAGACTCCCGCCACAGCTGGCCCTGCCGATCCTCAAAGCACTGCTCCAGTACGATGAAGACGCTGCGGATCTGCACCAGCCACTGCTGTTGTGGTGGGCCCTCGAAGCACAAATCGGACGCACTCCCGCAGAGACAATTCTGCAGGCAGTGTTCGATTCCCCGCAGCAGTGGCAGCGGCCGCTTGTATCGCAGCATCTCGCAGAACGTTTCATGAAACGCTATGCACTCGCAGGCACTCGTGCTGATCTTGTCGAAGCAGCGCGTGTCCTGAAGGCTGCTCCCGATCGACAAACCGCAGATCGCTTGCTCAAGGGCTTCGAAGAAGCCTTTCAGGGCCGTAGTCTCGCCGGAATCCCCGATGAGCTCGTCGAGGCCCTCGCAGCCAGTGGTGGCGGTTCGCTTGCACTGCGATTTCGCCAGGCTCAGCCCGATGCAGTCACCGAAGCTCTGCAGCTGGTGGTCGATCGCTCCACCCCCGCTTCCACTCGAATCCCCCTGATTGAAATCTGCGGCCAGCTGCGGCAGCCGATGCTGCTGGAAACACTGCTGAAATTATCGGCTGAAGAGAACGACAGCACTCTGCTCGCTGCCGTCCTCACTGCCCTGCAGAACTATGACAGCCCCGAAATCGCCCACAGCGTTCTCTCCCGACTGCCAAAGCTCGATGGCGATGCCGCACTCGCAGCAGAGTCACTCCTCGCCAGCCGCGCAGGCTGGACCGAACAACTGCTGGTCGCCATCGAAGCCGGGCAGGTACAAGCCACACAGCTGTCAGCCGCTGCGGTTCGCCGAATGCAGCTTCATGACAGTCCCGCCATTCGTGCCTCGCTCGAAAGACTCTCCCTCGCCGTCGCCGGACTCTCGGCCTCCCAGGTTCAGGCCGAAACCTCCGCCGTCATGACAGCACTCGCCACCGGTTCCGGAAACCCACGTACCGGCAAACGACTGTTCATGCAGAACTGCGGTCGCTGTCATCTGCTGTTCGAAGAAGGCGGTCGCATTGGCCCTGACCTGACTCCCTTCAACCGCGATAACCTCGAACGCATGCTGGCCAGCGTCATCAACCCCGGCATCGAAATCCGCGAAGGGTTTGAAAACCACCTGCTGGTCACCACAGACGGTCGAATCCTGAATGGTTTTCTTGTCGAACGCGACGGACAGGTAGTGATTCTTAAAGGTGTCGATGGCCAGAATGTGATTGTCAAACAGGATGACATCGAAGAACTCAAAGTCGTTCCGCAGTCAGTGATGCCCGAAGGAACACTCAAAGGCCTCAATGAACAGCAGCTGCGGGACCTGTTCGCCTACCTGAGGTCCACTCAGCCCGTTAACTACTGATCAGGAGCCGATGATCGTGGAGTCCCCGGTACAGGTCCGCCAGCTGGATCACGTGACCTTCGTTGTCCGAGACGTCGAGGCCAGTCGCCGCTTCTACGTTGGTGTGCTCGGAATGACCGAAGTTGCACGCCCGGCATTCTCCTTCGGCGGCGCCTGGTTTCAGGCCGGTGCCACCCTTGTACACCTGATCGAAGAACATCCGCAAAGCGGCCCCGCAGGCTTCCCTGTGGAAGTCCTGAAACGATCATCCCGCAACCACCACGTCGCCTTCGCCGTCGGAGATGCACACAGCGCAGCCGCCAGTCTCAAATCCCGTGGCATTGAACTCCTCGATGACCCCAAACTCCGACCCGACGGCGCGGTCCAGGTCTTTCTCACAGACCCAGACCACCACGTCATCGAACTCTGCTCCGGTCCCTGATCTCCTGCCTCCCGGCGTTCCGACTGAACCACCTAAGGTTTCTCCGACAGCGTCGCAACAGGCACGATCGTGCCATTTTCCGCCCGAATTTCTACAATTGTCCTGCGATTTGGCCACTCCGGCTCAGGGATGTTCTGTAACGCCTTTTTCTGGGCGCTCAGCAGCTGCCGGTCGAATCGATTGCTGAAAAACAGGTAGATTGTCCATGGTGTCGTATCAGCATTCGAACCAGGGGCCTCGCTGATCGATGACTGCAGCGTCTTCAGCAGCCCCTCAGGCTCCGTCAGTCGAATACTCCGTCTGGAGCACTGCTGTTCCTCAGCAGTACTGACAGGCGTCCACGATGTCGGAGCACTGCAGGCACCCCGCATCATCAGCTCTCCTCCCACGTCCGACTTTCTGGCAATCACAAAACCCGCGCCCTGCCGGATCATCAGATCAATCAGCTCCCTCGTAGGTTTGAACTGGAGAATCAATCGGGCCATCTTGAGCCCGTCCAGTTCCTCACGGTCACTGAGCTGTCCGTACAACTCTGCATCGGCCGCCGTTTGTCCCGACTGCTCATCCGCCTCAGTCGGCTGCTCCGACTCTCCGCGCCCACTGTTGCCCGCATAGTAAATTGGTTCAAAAGGCTTCCCTTCCTCGACCGTCTCCTCATGGACAATCACGGCTTCCGGTCCACGATCGGGGTGTGGAGCGACGGCACCGGACCCCACCGTTGACTGGCCTCCCGGTGGTTCCGAAAACAGCCACAACCATGGCTGCGGAACCACGAACGAAACGGTCATCAGAAGTATGATAACGGCATGCAGTCCCAAACTGATCAGGACAGCGGCAATCCCCGGCATGTTAGTTCTCCTGTTTTGGTTATCGCACGAGTTCAAACACTTGAATTCCGTGATCCTGGAGCAGGCTGCGAATCTCCAGTCCGCGGCCATAGCTGGCGTTGCGGTCGCCTGCCAGCTGAAGAGCTGTTCCCTTTGACAATTCCCCAATGTATTGGCGAAACCGCTCGTCGCTCACCGGCTGTGAATCAAGCAGCAGATCACCGGAGGCATTGATTTCCAGAAGTGATGGACGTTGTTCCAATGACTGCAGTGACGCGCCACCACCGACTTCCGTCAGCTGCAGATCCTGCCGCACTCGAAGCTGCTGCAGAGGTGGCATGATCAGCATCAGCAGCGCCACCAGCATCACCAGCGGGTCAATCAGGTTGGTCAAATCCACTTCATCCCCGTCCGTATCCGCCGAGGCTGCGGTAAAATCATCCAGCATCGCTCTCACCTTCTGTCAGTCTGTCAGGTTAGTGTGAATACACAATGCCTTTGGGTGCATCGGGAACACGGACGATTGTGGGTTCCCTTCGTTCAGGGCGGTCTTCCGTATGTGTGCCCCCGAGCAACGCCTCCAGTTCGCACCACATACCGGCAACACGCTCCTGAAAAGGCTGCCAGAACAGCCGCACGGCCAGCTGACAGAAGCAAGCCACGAAGATTCCGTAAAGCGTTGTTTCAATCGCCACAGAGAAACCGCTGATGATCTGGTTGGCATCTGCGGCCTCATGGGAAAATTCTGCCATACTCGTTGAGATTCCCGCCAGCGTTCCGCCCAGTCCCATCAGGGGAGCGGTTCGTGTCAGGAGTCCGCTGAGTCGCGCTGCACCGCGATCGAGTTGACTGATCCACTGTCGCACTGTGATCCGCGCAAGGTCCCGCTCTCCCTGCAGCAGCAGTGTGACAGCGCGATCCAGCAGTGGCTCGCGGGAAAGCGACAGCTTGCCAGTGATTTCCGTCGCCGACATTCGCCCATTTGTGACTGGACGGCGTTGCCGCAGATGGGTCAGCAGAGCATTCAGGCTGTGAAGTCCTGTCAAACGCTGTATTCGGCAGGTCAGCACCGCCTGAATCAGCAGGGCAAGTCCCAGGACACTTTGAATCAGAAGTACCAGTGTCAGAATCAGGCCAAGCGTTTTCATGGCTGAGTTGCTCCGGTTATACGGGGGCTGAAAAGTTGAGCGATTGCCGAAAAATGTCGACGACTCGAATCGCGAGTCGTCGACAACTGAAACTCCAGATCCGTCTTCAACTCGTCCGCGGAATCCTGCTACTCAGCGGGATTTGGATCGGCAGTACTTTCAGACTGCGGCTTGAGGTAGGGCTTGAGGGCGTCCACCGCATTACCACTGTACTTCGCAGATGCGGATTTCCCGCGAGTGCGAGCTTTGCCCGAATACCCCTGGACAGTCTTCGCATCCTCAACAAAAGTCCGAATCAGGCTGCCAACCTCGGCGATATTCGCATTCAGCCCCGGCATCACGGAGGAGATTCGCTGCAGTCGGTCACGCATCTGAGCAGCCGTAATTTTTCGACCGCGAATTTCTGCCACGCGGGTGACCAGCGTTTGCTGGCCGACCGCCCTGTGAAAACTCACCACCAGAGCATTTCGCAGACGCTTGACCTCTTCCTGTTGCGACATCAGGTCTGCGATGTAGTCCTGCATGTCGATCTGGTCCAGCTCAGCCAGTTGCTGCTGCAATTTCAGTGTCTCGAGATTTGTCTGCAGAAGATCCACATCAAATTCTACTTCCAGTGGCAGTGGCTTCCCGGACTCAATCAACTCGCGATGCTGACCGGCCAGCGATGCCAGCTTCCCTTCAATCTCGCTGATCGATGCAACGTAGCCCTCCACTTCCGCTACGGCCTCCTCTCGCGCACTTTCGCAGAGCGCCTTTGCGCTCCCGACGGTCTTCTCCAGCTGATCCAGTGCCTTGACAGTCTTCGGACCCAACTGAGCGTATGAATTGAGAATCTCGCCCGCCTGAGTCAGTGCTTCCGTCACCGACGACTCGTAAGCTGCCCGCTGCTTCGCATCATTCGGGTTGGCTCGAACAGCCATGAGCTTCTCACTCATGTTCTGCACCGCCTCCGTAAAGGTCTGCTGGATCTTCTGCTGCGCCGGACCCAGCTCGTCTGTCAGCAACCGCTCCGCCTCGTCACGGCTGGTCACCACATTGCCAATCTCTACCTCGAATTCCTTCATGCTCTCATCGTCGTCCCCGGAATTGAGGACCGGCAGCTGTGCAACAGCCGGCGTAATGAGCGACATCAGCAGCACAATCGCCGCGATCTGCGCCAGTGTTCGGTGAATAAACTCCAATTTCATGATCAGATCTCCTTCGAAAGTCAATACAAACAAACACACGACAGGGAATGTGGCGCGACTTCGAACCACTACATCCTCCAAGACGGTCCTGTACTCGATTAATTCAGCCGATTTTCCCGGAATTTTTTTCGCATCGACCGCTACGCAAAAATCACTGCCTCAGCCTTCGTACTGCCCTGGCTTTATCTAATCTTCAAGGTCCGTCACGGCCTGCCAATCAGCAGCCGCCTGATCCACACTCCGAGGGACTCGCGACGATCATCGTTCTGTGTCACTGCGGACACCGCCGCGTCAGTCCTGTCCGGAAGTTCGCAGACAACACACGCAGCGGCCCGGAAAAGATGAGCCGTGCAGGGGTTGTGTTCTGAAATTTCCGGGTAGTTAGAGAGTGCCTGCAGCTGTGCGGAAAGAGTCAACCTGAGAAACTCATCCGGGTCCCCCACAGCCAGCTTCTTCAGCTCCTGGATGCGGTTCTGCAGAATACTGCGACGCTCACCCGCAGCTGTTTCCGCAACAGCCATGCAGGCTCGAAAATACGCGCTCTGCCAATCCGTGGGCCAGCCGATTTTTCTGGAATCTGCTCGGCGGACATCCGCATGCCTGTCGCTGACAGGTGTCGCACTGGCCACCGTGGAACCGACCAGGGGCGGCTGCGAGGCTGTCACTGCCGGCTGATGGCGGCGAAGTATCAGAGAGGGAGACCTGTCAGTTTCTGACTGCCACCGAACAAACACCTGCCACGCCCCCCATAGTGTCTGATCGCGCGTTTCCCGAATCTGCAACGTGGTTCCGTGTTCGCTCTTGAGCCTCTCATACCGTTGGCGGAGAAACTCGAACAGCAACTGTCGGTCCGCTGGCTCCAGCGTACCGCCTTCCGTGAAGAGCAACATCTGGAGCTGCTCGCCAAACTCAAGGCGGATTTCATGGATGTACTGCCTGCTCATATTCGTTGTCCGTAAAACAGGTGAAACTTCAGGAAACTTCAGCGGAGCTGGCAGTGCCAGCCAGACAGACTTTCCAAATCAGCACTCAGCAATTCCACAATATGTTTCATGGCTGTTGCCTGTCCGCTGCTGCTGTCCACATCCTGTGGCAGGATCGCATGGAGGATGCTCCACGGAACAAGAGACTGCAGATTGAACGGCGTCAGCTGCGCACCCGCTTTCAGGAGCGTCACGGAAGTACGAGCTGCTGCTGCCGCAGTGTCCGATGGCGAAGGCGATCCCGTCCGCGATGCCGATTCGACAGCCGTGCTGTCGATATCACGAACGCTGCTGAAGCCCATCGCCGAAACTGGCAGAATTATGGCTGCATTCACAACCCTGCTCACACGGATAGTATCAACCAGAGGCTTCAGGAGCTGTTTCAGTTCTTTATCAGGCAGTTTACTCTGGGCTGCCTCCGCGCTGACGGCACAGCGGTCAATCTGCGTCAACAGAACGCAGATACTGAGAGTTCCACCACGCAGTGCTTTGGCTTCCAGAGCTGTGCGGAGACAAATCTGGGCAGTCTGAATATCGGCCTGAAACTGACGACAGGCTTCTGCATGGCCGGTCGGCCACGGAATGCAGATCCAGATGGCAGAAGCCTGTTGCAGCCGATCGATGTAGGTTTGGAAAATCCTGCGAAAATCCGGGCTGGCATCAGGATTCATCATCACCTGCCCAATGCACTCGTTAATTGTGAGTTTCACACGTTGCTGTTCGCCGTCTGTGAGCATCCAGGTGGTGCCCGAATCATCCACAGTTGTTCCCATTCCGCTTGACTGAAGGTCATTCTCCCGCCGCTGATTGCGCCGCATACGCTCAATCGCCGCTGCCGGATTCCCGGACGGGGCCGCAATCTGGAGTCCGGATGGCAGCTGTTCGGGAAACACATGCTGACTGAGCGCCGTATCGAGAGTTGTCTTGCCGGCAGCTGATCGACCAATGAACTCGACCTGAACGGGCAGAGGCGGGAATCGGCCACCAGCAGCGCGTGAGGTCGACCGACTGCGATTGAAGAGCGAACTGAGAAATTGAAAGAGGAGTGTCATATCCGGAGTTTCCTTCGAGTAACGGTGTGATTCAGCGTCGACGCTCACCGCAGACACTTGCGAGCGTTTGTTTTCGATCAAGTCTTCCAGGAATCGTGTCGCTGCCGGGTTCAGCGATCCCAAACAGAAGCAGCCGCAGAAGTCGACAGACAGCGACCACAAAGAGAGCGCCGACGGCCAGCCAAAGCCCCGGACGCTGCGGCAGCTCGTACTGCAGCCAATGCCAGATCGAGGGCAGATAATGCTCCATCCTTGAAGCCAGACGCTGGCCAAGCGAGGGCACAAGAATCCCGACGCCGGCGCCGAACGACACCAGCAGCGTGATAACTGCCAGCAGCAGACGCACCACAGCCGCAGCCACCAGGTCCAGAAACCTCGACGGTGCCGACAGCACAATTGTGCACAAACAAAGAATTGCTTCCAAAGAATCGAACATTCGAATAACTCCGTGGCTGAGTCCCTCACACTGGAATAACGAATTCACACACATTAGTGATCCCAAAATTAATGCGGCTTCGCAGGTGATTCGCTCCCCGCCGGCGATGGCGACGGCGGATTGGTGTTCCACGCTTCCACGAGATCACCAAACATCCTGATGACTTCGGCATCGGCGTCCTCCGTGCCACTGCTGTCCCTCGCATCGCCCTCTGACTTGCCTGATTCAACCGTCTCCGCACCCACCGACTCTGTGGCTGCCGATGTCTCCGCATCCTCCCTGTCTCCCCCAAAGAACATGTCACAGCCCGCAAACAACACGGGGATGATCAGCAGGGCGAAAGCAACCCTGAACAACTGCTGCAGCGTACGGAACATCGAAGCTCTCCTGTGTCTGTGAGTTGAAGTCATGCGGGCCAGCAGGCCTCGTCCTCTGTATTCAGGACGGAACTCCCCTCGCAGAATTCAGTCCGCCACAAACTCAATTTTCTGATTCCCGCTGAAAGGAATGTCCGCTTTCGCCGGCATCGCCACCTGCAACATCAATGCGGTCACTGACTTGCCGAATCATAATTGTGGATAGGAAACTCCTGATTTGCTGAGCCTGGAGTTTTCACCCTCGTGGCCTTGACAATTGCCATCGATTCGATCTTTAATGGACAGAACGCGAAAAGAGCTGTCCGAGTCTATGTTCCGGTACGGCTCGTTTTTTTTCGCAGGACAGACCCTTGTTTTGGAGTTTCCAGATGCATCGATTGTTGGTTTTTGCAGCCATTCTTGGGCTGGCAGTTGCAGTGCCGGGTTCCGCTGACGAAAAGAAGCCGGAAGGCCAGGCAAAGAAGGAATTCAAAGCGACCTGCCCGGTTTCCGGCAAGGACGCAGTTCGTGATCAGTCCGTGGCCTACAAAGAAAAGAAGGTCTACTTCTGCTGTGGCAACTGCAAGGCTGCATACGAAAAAGACCCCGCCAAGTTCGCCAACAAAGCCAGTTGGCAGCTTGCCCAGACCCGACAGTTCGTGCAGACCAAGTGCCCCCTCTCCGGTGGTGCAATCGACAAGGCTCAGAATGTCGAAATCGGCGGCGTGAAAGTCGCATTCTGCTGCGATATGTGCAAGGGCAAGGCATCTGCTGCAACCGGTGACGATCAGGTCGCCCTGGTGTTTGCAGACGGCCCGTTCGCCAAGGCCTTCGAAGCTCGTAAGCCAGGCGAAGGCAAGAAGAAGAAGGCTGAGTGATCTGCTTTGCGGGTTTCCGCGAACAGTACACACAACATCATGGCCCTTCGCCAAAAACGGCGAAGGGTTTTTTATTACCCGGCCCAGGGACGCTCAAAGATTTTTCCGATCCGGACTGCCCCATAACCCGTTCAAACGCTATCCTCCCGACATGCTTGCCCTGCTGTCACGGAGGAAACGCATGCGAACTCAGCCCCGCACCAACCCGGAAACCGACCGCTGCCAGGAACTTATACAGCAGCTTGGTGGAGATCTCGTCAGTGACCTGCATGTCGAAGCTGACTTTCACTGCGTCACACTGACTGGCCGTGCGGCCTCATGGTATGCCAAACAACTGGCAACCACTGCTGCTCGACGAATGTACCCCAACCACCGCATCGAAAATCAGCTCAACGTCGTTCTTCCACGCTGATGCCTCGGCGTCCGCAGCAGCCCCGTAACAAACGCTCCCACAGATCGGTGCAGACCGCGCTCAGGGTGCGACCGCTGTTGTCCATGCTGGTGAATCCAGCGCCAGTTCACGGTACTCCCGCTGCAGAAGTGCCCTGAGCTCCTCTTCCTCCGCAAGACCGCGACCGGCAAGATTGAGTGTCTCACCGGGATCGTTGGTGAGGTTGTAGATTTCCAGATCAGTGAGCTCAGCCTGCTGCACCTGAGCAAGTCGCTCTGGAGTCAGATTTTCATAGCGCGGAAGCTGGCCTCCATCGAGTCTTGCAAGAACCTTCCATGGGCCGTGTCGCATCGCGACGCGGGCGTCATTGACAGCGTTGTAATACGCCCAAAGCAGCGGTTTGGGACGCTGCGGAACCCGGCCATCCCTGAACAGCTCCGCAAGACTGACACCGTCCAGAGGTCGATCGGCCGGAGGCTGAACACCGGCCAGTTGCAGTAATGTCGGAAGCAGATCCAGCGAGGATGCGGGGATGGCGGAGACCTGCCCCGGCTGAATCCCCGCGGGCCAGTTCATGATGCCAGCCACGTGGAACCCGCCGTCGTGAGTATGCAGCTTCATGCCCCGCAAGCCGCCCGTGATACCCCACGAACGCTTGCCGGCCACGTAGCGCCGGAGCGTTTCCGGACCGTTGTCAGACGAGAACACAATCAGCGTGTTGCGACGTACCCCCATTTGCTCCAGATGCTCCACCAGACGCCCGACTGCCTGATCCAGATTGTGCACATTTGCAAAATACTGCGCCTGGTCCTCATTCCATGCAGCTGGCTGGTATTTGCTTACAAGCTCCGGCGGTGAAGCAATCGGCTCGTGAGGTTCGTGAAAGGCAAGGTAGGCAAAGAACGGCGGAGCTTCCGGAGTCGTGTTGCGATTCTTGAGCCACTGCACGACTTCATCGACGACCAGCCCGCAACTGTAGCCCTCCAGTGGTCCAGCAGGTTTGCCGTTGCGAACAAAATTGGTCGGGTTATGGTGCGAAGGCCCGGCGTTATTCTGTGTGGCGAACCAGTGGTCAATGCCGAAATCACCAGGCTGCGGCTGATCGGGACTGTTGAAACGACTGTTGCAGTGCCATTTGCCTGACAGACAGGTGTCGTAGCCGGCGGCCTTGAGCAGTGCAGGCAAAGTGACTTCGCCGCGGCGAAGATGCACCTGATCACGGGCATCCGCTCTGTCGCCCCCTTCAGCTTTGCGGGCCGCACGATCGCCGACAGCCGGGATCCAGTCGTAAATGCCTGCCCGATTCGGAGAACGACCTGTGAGCAACCCTGTACGAGAGGGAGAACAGACGGGGGCTGCCGAATAGAAATTCGTAAAGCGAATCCCCTCAGCTGCCAGCCGATCGAGGTTTTCAGTACGAATAACCGGGTGTCCCTGGCATGACAGGTCGCCCGCCCCAAGGTCATCACAGAGAATGACCACAATCGATGGCCGCGGATCAGCGGCACCCAGAAGATCGCAAGTGGAAATCAGCCAGAATGGAAGCAGCAGACAGAAAATTGCAGCGCGAGGCATTTCCACGGGGCCTTTCTGAAAAGGTTGGTTCAGAGCACGTTTGTCTCGCCAGCCTCGTCGCTGACAGACGGGCTCACGGCAAACGAGATTCTCTCCAGCTTCAGTCGCTGGCACAAATCATAAATACTGACGAAATCCTGTACGCGAATCTCGTCGTGAATACTCAGCACCACAGGGGCTGACCGATCGACATTGGCCAGCTCTGTCAGGCGAGTCTGCAGCTCAGACAGCCCCGTCAGTTGCTGACCATCCAGCAGGACATCCAGACCGCCTCCCATGGCCCCTGCTGTACCAGCGGCAGGCTGCAGCCGAATCAGGATCGGCGGATGCTCCCAGCGTTCCTCCGCTGCAGCTGAGTCCACAGCCGGGGCTGATGTACCCTGCAGGTTGGCTGGCAACAGCCGATCAGCAACAGTGCCAATCGACGCACAGATAAAAAACACAAGCAGCAGAAATACAACGTCAATCATCGACGTCATGGGGTCAGCATCATCTTCGACAGAGCGGGATCTGAGCGGCAGTCGCATGGATGATTGTCCTGAAAATCGTCAGCGGTCAGCAGGCAAAGCACTGCCCGCCGACTGTCCTGAAATCGCAAACTGAATGCCACGCAGCTTCTGCGCTGCACACACCTCAATCAGTCGGCGAACCTCCCGATAAGCCGCGTTTCTGTCCGCCCGTATCCGAACTTGTCCAGCTCGCCCACCCACCTCAACCCCGGTCGCCAGATCCGCGATCCGAGCTTCCACCTGAGCTGCTGTCTGACGCAGCCCGGCGACGGACCAGCTGCCGTCAGACTCCACCGTAATCGTCAGGTGAGCCAACGCTCCGCCTGGATCTTCCTGCCCCCCAACAGCCGTCGGTAACTGCACCGTCCGCGATCGCTCACTCCGCAGAAAATAACTGGCTACCAGAAAGAAGATAATCAGCAGGAACACCACATCAATCATCGGAGTGATATTGAAGCGGAACGCTGATCGACCGCTGACCGCCCGCGGCAAACGCATTTGCAGAATCCCTGAAAACCGACCTTTCATCCCTGAATTACTCAGCAGATGATAAACCCAATCCATGGCAAACGCGAGTGCCAACACCCCGCTCGAAGTCCCCGTCTTCCGGATCCTGCCTCTCGCCCTGGCGGCAGGACGCAATGATGAAATGCCGGGAATCTCAACCTTCTCTCCTGCCTTTGCGCCTTAACGCCTTTGCGCGAGACCAACAGCCCTGACAACCACAGATCAGGGTGAAAGTTGTCAGCCGGCAGGCAGAACTCTTCACCCACGGATACCTGTTTTTATCCCAGCAGGCTTGATTGCTTCAGTCAGCGAGGGACAATTCTGCAGAGCTGCCTTTTCTGTTCTGCCGACTCTTCCGCAATCTCGATTGGTACAGCGATGTTCTTCAGTTTCCTCGCCCGCTGTTTTCCTGTCCTGCCAATCCTGCTGTGCTTCACAGGATTCAGTACCACATATGCTCAATCGCTCCCGGACATCATCAACCCGCTGCTGGAAAATTATCCTGGAACCGCCAGTGTGATGATCCGACATCTGGAGACTGGTGAAGAATTTCAATATCGCGCTGATGCTGTGCAACCCACTGCCAGTCTGATCAAGCTGGCTGTGATGGTCACGGCCTACCGCCAGTCAGACGCCGGACAGCTTGATCTGAACCGCAGGATCGAACTGCAGGCATCTGACAAGGTTCCCGGCTCCGGAATTCTCACAGAACACTTCTCCCCCGGGGTGCAGATGTCCCTTCGCGACGCCATTCGTCTGATGATTCGCTGGTCAGACAATACGGCTACCAACCTCGTTATCCGTGAGATTGGTCTGAAATCAGTTTCCGAAACCATGCAGTCACTGGGCTTTCCACAAACGCAGCTGAATTCCTTCGTCTACCGCGGTGATACGACAATTTCTCCGGAACGCAGCCGGCTGTTTGGACTGGGAAGCACGACGGCAAGGGAGACCCTTGGATTGCTGGAAGCCATTCATCGCGGCTCCATTGCCACCCCGGAATCCTGTCAGCAGATGCTGGATCACCTGAAGAACTGTGAAGATCGCACCATGCTGTCGCGCGAACTGCCGGAATCGGTAAAAATTGCCCACAAGACAGGTGCGGTGTCCGCCAGTCGCTGCGATGCCGGTATTGTGTATGGACCCAAATCGTCATTTCTTGTGTGTGTGCTCACCACATCCAACACCGACCGCAGCTGGAATGACGACAACGCAGCGCATCTGCTGATGGGACGCATCGCCAAAATGGCCTTCGATCACTTTAATCCGGCCTGGGAGGCAGGTTCTGCGGAGTCAGCGGAACTTCAAATCGGCGCCTTCGGACTGCGGGTCGAAATGCTCCAGCGAACACTCAATTCCCGACTGCAACCCTCTCCGAATCTCGGCCCCGACGGTGATTTCGGACCTGCCACTGAAGCTGCCGTGCGACGTTTTCAGGAAGCCGCCGGGCTGTCTGTCACAGGTATCGTGGATGCCGCTTTCTGGGAAAAACTGGGACCAGTGGTAGAGGCTGGAAGTGTTCCTGCTCCGGATGTGGTGAATGCACAGCTGCTTCCGCGGGAACCGGCAGACAGCACCTCCGGTGCCCCCTTCGTGTCATGCAATGCGTGGATTATCGTCGATGCAGACTCCGGAAAGGAATTGGCCGGACTCGAATCCAGTGTCCCCCGAGACTTTGCCAGCACCACCAAGATGATGACTGCCTGGCTCGTCGCACGCCTCGCCGATATCAGTCCCGCTGTACTCGATGAAGTACTCACCATGTCAACTCGGGCCGATCAGACGCGCGGGTCAACGGCCGATATCCGCAGCGGCGAGTCACTCTCCGTGCGAGAAGCCCTGTATGGTCTGATGCTGCCCTCGGGGAATGACATGAGCGTGGCAATCGCGGAACATTTCGGCTCTCGGATTCATGCGGCACTGCAACTGACCTCCGCGACCTCTGAACCCCTGCCGGACGATCCACTGCTGCGGTTTGTTCATGCCATGAACAGCGAAGCTCTGCGGCTGCAGATGCAGCACACCAGCTATCGCAATCCACACGGGATGACGGACCCTCAACACAAGTCCACCCCGGCTGACCTCGCTCTGCTCGGCCGTCAAATCCTGCTTCATCCGCTGCTGCAGACCGTGGTCTCCACCCGTCAGCGCGGCACGGTTGTCCATGGACCCGGTGGATATCAGCGGAATGTCCTCTGGAAGAACACCAACGAACTGCTCGCAATCGATGGCTATGCCGGAGTGAAAACAGGAACGACCGATCAGGCTGGTGCCTGCCTTGTTTCGTCCGCCACCCGCGGGCAACGCCGACTGATACTCGTGGTTCTGGGTTCCGCAGCCTCAGAAGCCCGCTACACAGACTCCCGGAACCTCTACCGCTGGGCCTGGCAGGAACTGGTGAAGAATCCTTAAACGGAGACCGTCGTGAATCGCTCAAAACCCCGCTCCGCTTTAACTGCTCACACCAAGCCACCTGCGCATCAACTCCACAGGCTGCTGATGCTGCCCCTGATGACGCTCCAGTTTCTGCTCTGCTGCCACTCTCTTCCTGCCTCAGAACTCTCCTGGATCAGGGTCAACGCCGCGGGCACTGGATTCGAAAAACAGGATACCGGCCAGGTCTTCGATGCCTCAGGTTTTAACTATGATCATGATCGCACCGGCAGACTCATCGAAGACTACTGGCACACGGAATGGCCAGCCATCACCGCAGACTTCGAAGAAATGCGGGAGCTCGGTGCACGCGTGGTTCGGATTCATCTGCAGTTCGGTCGAATCATGGAGTCGGCCACAACCGCCCGGGATAGCGAACTCAGTCAGCTCCGAAAACTTCTCGAACTCGCCCTGAAAACCGGACTGTACCTCAACATCACCGGACTCGGCTGCTACCACAAGGCGGATGTCCCGGCATGGTACGATGAGTTGTCGGAGAGTGATCGCTGGGCGGCACAGGAGGCCTTCTGGGAGGCCATCGCCAAAACCTGCAGTGACTGTCCCGCCGTGTTCTGTTATGACCTGATGAACGAGCCCGTCGTCGGGGGCGAGCAGCCCGGAGCAGACTGGCTGGGACCCGCATTCGCAGGCAAACACTTCGTCCAGTTCGTCGCGCGGGAAACAAAAGGCCGAAAGCGAACTGACATCGCCGTCGCCTGGACTGCTCGCATGGTCGCTGCCATTCGCCGGTCTGACCTGCGACACCTGATCACCGTGGGGCTTGTGGACTGGAGCCTTGACCGCCCCGGACTGACATCCGGATTCGTCCCCCACACCATCGCCTCCCATCTTGATTTCGTCAGTGTTCACATCTATCCGGATTCCAAAAACCCATCAGCTGCCAACTCGCTTCTCGATGGCTTTCGGACTGGACGGCCACTCGTTGTGGAAGAATCCTTTCCCCTCAGGTGCACTCCCGAGCAGCTGGAACAATTCATCCGCCGCGCCCACGGCGTTTCCGGATGGATCAGCTTTTACTGGGGCAAACGCATTGCCGAGTATCAGCCGAATGCGTCCATCGGCGACGCCATCACGGCCGACTGGCTGACTCGATTCTCGTCTCTCCTGCAGGACAGTCCGGCTGTAAGAATGATGGCCGGACACTGGCTCCGCAACGCTGACGGAAAAGCTGCCTTCTCGGTGGATCTGACGGCGTGGAATGAGCCCACCGCAGACTTGCCAATCGGTGTATTCGACTCAGGCATCGGCGGGCTGACAGTGCTGGAAGCCATCCTCGCAGCCGATCACTTCCAAAATCACTCACTCCAGCCAGGTGCGGATGGAATCGCAGACTTTCGCAATGAACGATTCATCTATCTGGGTGACCAGGCCAATATGCCCTACGGCAATTACTCTTCCGCAGGAAAACCGGACTTCCTCAGGGAACTCATTCTCAGGGACGCCGCCTTTCTGCTGGGGCGTCGCTTTCATCCAGCCCCCGACAGCTCCTCTGCTGCAGCGTCGCCTCGCTACGACAAGCCACCTGTGAAAGCCATCGTGATCGCCTGCAATACCGCCACCGCGTTCGGACTGCAGGAACTTCGCGAGATCACCCAGAAATTAAAGATACCCGTATTTGTACTGGGAGTGGTGGACTCTGGTGCCGCAGCCTTGGTCGAACGCACTCAACCCGACCAGCTTCGAACCGTTGCCGTACTGGCTACCACCGGCACCTGCAGCAGCAACGCATGGCCCCGCGCCATCGATCGCGGACTCGGACTCGCAGGCCGAAGACAAGCCGTCGTCGTGCAGCAGGGATCCCGGGGAATGGCAGGTGCCATCGAAGGTGACCCCGCCTTCGTTTCCCGGGACGGACTCAGTGCAGCTTATGCCGGACCAGCCATCGGGCGATCAGAGGCCGCCATCGATGCCGAACTTCTCGATGCCTACGCTTTCGACCCCGCCGGCCTGCTCGGTCAACCCGATCAACCCAACACCCTCAGGCTCAACTCCATCACAAACTACATCCGCTATGACGTACTCACACTTGTAGAAAAATACCGCCGCGACGGTGGCAGCTCCCCCATCGACACACTCGTTCTCGGCTGCACTCACTTCCCACTCGTACAAGCAGAAATTCTCGCAGAGTTTCAACGCGTCCGACAGTTGCAAAAGGATGGACAGAAACCCTGGCAGGCATTGATTGCCGAACAAATCGACGTCATCGATCCTGCCAGCCTCGTTGCCCGCGATCTGTTCCGACAACTCGCCAGGCAAAACCTGTTCGCCAATTCACCCTCAACCGATCAGCCCACGTCGGCCACGGATCTGTTCTTCATCTCCGTACCCAGCCCACGGGCTCCCAACGTGAAAATCAGTCCCGCCGGTGGTCTCGATACCACATATAAATATGGTCGCTTCCCCGGAAACCTGCACATCGAAGACACAATCGTCGTCCCCATGTCACTCGATCTGCTGCCGGAATCAGGCTCAATGCTGATCCGACAGCACCTCCCGCAGGTATTCAGGCGACTTGAAACCGAAAAGTTCAATACCCCAGCCGACCAGTGAGAGCCGTCGAACGCTGATCCGAGCAGTCGCAGCGAAGGCGGCTCACCACGACCTCCGTCCTCGGTTGCGGAAACGGCAGCAATCGCAGAACGGAGATGCCAGACGACGAAATCACAGGAGACGCGGACCATTCGCAGTGGGCTGTGTCGTTGTGGTCCCATGCAGGCACAAGACACACAACCGAATCGCCCCGCGCACCCCACAACATCCATTTTCCACTACTCCCCCATCCCAGCTTCGCCATCCCGGTACATCGCACACCAGAATGCTTCGCCATCCCGCGGCCGCCCGAGGTCAGCGCATAAAAAAGCCCTTCGGCGGTGGGGTGGAGTTGGGTGTGGGGATGAACAGTAGAGGCTACTGGGGGGGGCTGAAGTGGCTGGGTCACCGAACATCAGCGAGTGATCTCTGGGTTCAACACCAAACTCGGCCGCCGAAGGGCTGCTGGGTACTGTCAAACTCCGCACGTATCATGCCAATTCTCGTTTTTTTTGTTTCAGCAGAGTCTTTGTTGAGTCGCCTCATCATCTTGCCAGGAAACTGAATCAAAACATCGCAAAATCACCCCGTTTTTCATGTTTTCTTCGGCGCCGGAAGTTTTCGGCGCTTGCTTATGCAGCGCCGACGCCCTAGCCTTCGGCGGAAATTCGGCGCCACGTTGCGTTTTCGGCGCCGAATTCGTGCGCCGAACCCCGGGGGTGTGGGTGATGTTTCTGCGGCAGGAAAAAACCAGTAGTTCCGTTGATCAGCGGGTGTTCCTCGGCACTTGTCTGACGTTCATCGTCGTTTATTGTGTCGTTGTGCTGTGGTATGTGGCCACGTTTCCTGACGTGGGGATCCGTTGTTTGCTTCCAGTGTCGGGGCGTGCTGGTTCGGGGATTGAGATTCGTCGTTACGACGACGTGGTCGGTGAGCGAACTTCTCTGGCACCACGGCCTGGGGACAATTTGTTGAGTTTGAATGGTCAGCCTGTATCCACTTATTACGACTTTGTGCAGGCATTGCAGGGGTTGAGATTTGCCAAGATACCGCCTGGTGGCCAGCTGGCGCCAGGTTCAGATCCCGGAGCATTGCGAGTACCGCCGCTTGTGGAAATTTATTCACAGGACCCTGGCGGTCAGTCGCGGCGTCTGGTGGAAGTCGTGTATGTCTCCGGGGATTCGTCGAAAGGGCATCCGGGGTTGCCACAGCGGGCCTATTTACCGGTGCGGCCTGTTCGAATCGCCGAAATTTCAATGACGATTGTCTGGTTTGGCTGTCAGTTGAGCATTCTGGCACTGGCGATGTCTTCGTGGTGGTATCGTCCATCAAGTCGGGTGACGTACGGATTTTGCCTGATGAGTTGTTTCTCGATGGGGGCCTTTGTTCCGGGCTTTCACTGGTGGATGCTCGTTGGCAATCCGCTGTTGAACGTGCCGTTTATTATCTGTGCGAGTTTGTTGCCAGCGCTGATACTGGATTTTTTCCTGGTGTTTCCGCGGGAATCGGAGCGATTGCGGGACTGGCGTCGCTGGACGGCCGTGGCGGTGTACCTGCCAATGGGTCTGATGAGCCTGTTGATCGTGCTGACATACTGGTCTGGCTGGGCGCTGAACGGTCGTTCGTCGGCGGGAGAGCTGACGATCCTGCAGAAGCTGGCGGCTATTTCACAGCTGTTGTTTCGCGGGAGTATCTCACTGCAGACGCCAGCCGCGGCGGCCAGTCTGCTGCTGGCGGCATTGCGTCTTCAGGTGCAGGCGGCGATTGGACTTGCCTCGCTGTATTTTGCGGCCACGGTATTTCGCCTCGGACGCTGTCTGCTCAGCAGCAGCACACCCCGGGAGCGTCGCCAGGTGGTAGCGATTCTCGTTGCCGCGCTGCTGGCTACAGTTCCGATTGCCTACACATTGTTTCTGGCATTTTTCCGCGAAGTGGATTTCGCACTCGGAAGTGCTCAGCTGCCAATGTTTATCGCAAGTATGCTCTTCATGGCTGCTTACTCCCACGGAATGCTGCGGGACAGGCTCATGCTGGCTGAGGACGTGGACGACCGCAGTCGGCGATATGTGGCCATGTCACTGCTCGTGTCCGGCGGGATTGCAGTTGTGCTGGCCTGTGGTGGCGTCATGGCACATCTCTGGAGTCTGCCGCTGAATTCGTCCACAACCCAGCAGATATCCCTGTTCCTGATTCTGTTGCTGGCCACCGGACTGAGCCTGTGGGCGCGTGACCGTCTGCAGGCGGTGGTGGATCGCCGTTTTTTCAGTGAAAAGTATCAGCTTGACCGTGCCATGCAGGCGCTGAACCGATCTGCTGCATATCTGGCCGACCCGTCGGCAATGGCGGAGCTCACGCTGAGAACCTGTGCCGACGTCATGGCATCTTCGTGGTCAATGATGTTTGTCCGCGATGGTCATGGGATCTTCCGGCTGATTGGGAGTCGCGGAGCGGTTCAGGCACCCGCGCAACTGCCCGCAGAGCAGCTCCGCGAAATTCAATCGGAATCGGCGGTGATCCCAAGGCTGCCAATCATCAATCGGGAGTCGATGGACGCGGCCCAGCAACTGCTTCACAGCTATCGCGCAGAACTCCTCTGCCGACTTGTCGGAGACGATGGTCTGCACGGAGTCATTCTGCTTGGCCGCCGGGAATCGGGGCTGGCATATTCCGCCGAAGACTTTGCATTTCTGCAGGCGATGGCCCAGATGAGCGTACTCGCGCTGCACAGCTCCCGTGCAAACCAAACCATGGCTCGACTCAATGCCGAGCTCAAAACCAAGATGGAAAGCATCGCGGAACAACAGCGGCAACTCGCCGCGCTCCGCGCAGAACTCACTATGCTCCAGCGGGATGCCGGTCAGCATCCCGTGCAGCAAAACGATCTTCAGCTCGATCGCGAGGGCGTCCGCGGAGCCAGTCTCGCATTGACGGGAGTGCTGGATCAGGTTCGTCGGGTTGCCCGCAGCACCTCAACCGTGCTGATTCGTGGTGAGAGTGGCACAGGCAAGGAACTGCTGGCACGGGTCATTCACCGCAACAGCGATCGCGCGGCAGAAAACCTGATCTGCGTGAACTGCGCTGCTCTCTCACCATCGCTCCTCGAAAGTGAACTTTTCGGCCACGTTCGTGGTGCCTTTACCGGTGCTCATGCTGACAAACCTGGCCGCTTTCAGGCCGCTCACAAAGGCACACTGTTTCTGGACGAAATCGGTGACGTGCCCCTCGAAACTCAGGTCAAGCTGCTGCGAGTGCTGCAGGAAAGGAAATTTGAACCTGTGGGAAGCGATCGAACGGTCGAAGTAGACGTCCGGCTGATTGCTGCCACCAACCGCAATCTGGAAGAGCTGATTCGACGAGGGCAGTTCCGTGAGGATTTCTTTTACCGCCTGAATGTTGTCCCACTGACACTCCCGCCGCTTCGGGAAAGACGCGAAGACCTCCCGGAACTCGTCTTCTACTTCCTCAGTCGCTCCGCCCGCAAAACTCACAAGCAAATTCGCCAGATCGACCCCGCCGCTCTCGAAGCACTCGAACAGCATTCCTGGCCGGGAAATATTCGGGAACTGGAGAACGTGATCGAACGCGCTGTGGTGCTGGCGGAAAGCGACATCATTACGCTCGATGATCTTCCGCAGGAACTTCGCAGGGACGACGCCTTCCCGAAACCACATGCAGCCCCACCCCATAAAACTCCCATGCCCGCTGACCTGCGCCCGGTCAAAAGCCTTGCACGACGCACACGAATCTCCCCTGCTTCCGATACTGAAAGTACCGGAAACCAGAACGCTGCCCTCACGCCCCCTGAACTATCAGCTGTCGAAGAAGAACGGCTGCTCCGCGATGCACTCCTGAAGGCTGCTGGAAACAAAGCCGTCGCCGCCCGCAGCCTCCGCATCCCTCGCAGCACCTTCTTCAGTAAGTGCAAACGCTACGGCATTTCCTGACCACACCCAGCGGCTCGTGGACCGAACGTTTTTCCTGACCGTTAGCCCAGCGTCGATCCGGGAAGAAATGACTGTCCTCGGGTGCAAATCATCCGCCTGCGGAAGGAACAGCCGCAAGGATTGACAGCTGCGCTAATTTGCCCCAACGCCACGGCATTCACAGCCGTAAGAGTTCCCGCGGGATCCTGCATTCTGGGCGACAGGTCGCTTTGGCAGCCTTTGGAAACCGTCTTTTTTCAAGAGATCAAGATTAATGGCCAGTGCACCAGAAGCTCCCGGCGGCGATTCTGAGGGTGATGACACGCAGAAAAATCCCGGACAGATTCCCTCCTCCGGCCCGGCTGCGGCCAAAAAATCGGTGTTTTCCGATGATTTTGACAATCCTGATCGCAGGGATTACGAGGACGAACTGCCCGAGGATCAGCCACTCACGCCGGAACTGGTGGAAGAAGAGGCGATTCGGGGAGACTTTATGCTGCGGTGGGCAGTCGTCTGCCTCGCCGCTCTCATGGCCTTCACCTGCATCAGCGACACAAAGCCGCTCGTCCTGATTCGCTCCGGTCAGCTGATGCAGAAATCCGGATTCCTGCCGCCACGCACTGACCAGCTTTCGTTGACCATGGAGGGGAAAAATGTTTCCAACGTCGCATGGCTCTTCGATCATCTGATTGCCGCCTGCTGGGCAGCAGGAGGTGCTTATGGTTTGACGGCACTGAAGGTGCTGCTGGCAACACTCTCCACCTGGCTGCTCACACGAATCTCTATCCCGGGCCTTCCCACGTGGTTCAGTTCGATCTGTGCGTTACTCGCCGTGGTCGCGTGTTCTCAGGATTACATCCCGGCGCAGGAGTTAATCACGATTGCGGGCATGACCCTGACAATGCACCTGCTCACAGGGCACCGTCTGGGAACAACTCGTGGCCTCGACTGGAAACTGCCGCTCCTGATCGCAATCTGGTGCAACCTCGACTCGCACGCCTGGGTGGGCTCATTTGTGGTCACAGCCTATGCTCTGGGCACAGCAGTCCAGCGTCGCGGGATGATGAATTCCGGAACCGCTGGTGACCGATTGCCCACGTCGCTGCTGGCGACCGCAGGGTTATCAGTTGGTGCTCTGCTCGTGAATCCATTCCCGACCGCCTCCCTGTTTTCTGCCATTTCGCTGTACGCCCGCGAATACCCGGCGATGCAGCTTCAGAAGCCATTAAGTGGCCAGATGCAGTCAGCTTATGACAATCGGGTTGACTTTTATTCGCTGTTCAACCCCACTGCGTTCAGCGTTTTTGATCATACTCACGTCGCAGGCGTCGCTCTGCTGCTGCTGGCGCTCGTCATTCTCTGCATCGCGATCGGTTCAGGACAATCGGAATCAGCGAAAGGTTCCGTAGTCTCCTCATTTCTTCAGGGGATGTTGAAGCTGGTCCTGATGCCATTCCAGATCCTGCAGGGTAAACCGGTCAAAGAATCCGCTCCCGTGTTTTCTCTCCTTGGAATGATTCTGTTATGCACTCTGGCGCTCCACGAACTCCCGGCGGCTGCTGTCGTGGCCGCAAGTGTTGCCGGAGTGGCTGCTCAGGATTGGTATCGCCGCAGCTTTTCAATGACTTATACGGTCGAGGCTGGGGAGCTGCTGTTTTCCCGCGGAGGTCGGGCGGCGACCGTACTGGCAATGGCTGCAATGGCCTTTGCCGTGGTGACGTCCAGGCTTCCAGGAGCAGCACCGCTGGGTTTTGGTTTTGACCCGGAAACTCAAGTCACCGTCGAAACCCTGACAACACAGATTAACTCCCTCGAACCCGACGCGCGGGTGCTGCACACGCGACTCGAACAGGGTGACCTGCTGATCTGGAGCGGTCGGAAAAGTTTTGTGGACAGCCGTGTGCTGCCCTTCAGTTCGGCAGCGAACCCCATTTTCGAGTATCACAGCAAAGTGCGTGAATCAATCCTGCGGCCGCCGCAGGAAGAACCAAAGACTTCAGATCCACGTGAAAAAGATCGGATCCTCGCCGAACGCCAGAGTTCGCTGGAAGTCGCACGAAAGCTGCTCGAAGACTACCGCGTGTCTCACATCATGGTCCGCCTCGCACCACCCGGACCCCCCGACTACCAGTCGATTAACTCGCTGGTAGCCGGTGGCGAGTTTCTGCCGATCAGCATTGGACCTTCAGCAGCAGTCATGCAGAGATTCTCGCCACAGACATCGCCCGAACAGCTGATTGAAAAGCTGCCGAATTTCGTGGATCAGGCGTTTCGAAGTGCACAGCCAGCCGAACCAGAACTGCGGATTCTGACGCCAGCCAAAAGCTTCTACGATCGCTGGATCTATCGAACTCGACCGTACATGTCAGCACCACGACGACAGGCCATGCACTACCTCGAACTGGCCGACCGCGAGCCGCAGGACATTTCCAAAGCACTCAACGCCATCGCACTTGTTACGTTGGGCATCCGTGAACTGCACGAAGCTCTCGACGCCAAACACGCTCCAGACGATGTCGGGGCATGGTTATCGCTTGGATTTGGATACCAGAGACTCGCTGAACTTGAGCAGCTTGTGGCGGGGCAAAACGTCAGTCCGCGGCTGCGACAGCTGCGTTATATCCAGGCCGTGTGCGCCTACCGTCAGGCCATCAGGCTGGAACCCAATGATCTCAGAGCCTGGGAGGCCCTGCTCACGCTCTATGAAGGCATGCAGCGCAGCGACCTGATCCTCGAAACCCTCGAAAAGTGGCTCGAACTTGTGGATACTCTGAAGGTCCCCGCAGAAGTGCAGTCGCAGTTCGACGAATTTCGGACGCGGCGGTTCGTCCAGAAACGCGACATCGAAGACATGCTGGTGGAATCTGACTCCAGGCTCAATCAACAGATCGACCAGCAGAAACAGGCCAGCGCTCAGGCACTGCTGGATGCCAAAAAACAGGCGAAAAAGGACACCAGCGAAGCGGCTGCACTTGAAGAAGTCAACGCCGAAGAAGCTCGTGAAGCACTGCTTTCGGCAGCCCTCGCAAATTCCGCCGGACGACCTCGACGTGCCCTCAATGGGCTCGAAGAAAAAGCCGCATTGCTCAGCGGAGTCCCTCCGGCACAGGTACTCAAAGGCCAGCTGCTTCTGGAAATCGGCGAGCTCGAGGCAGCCCACAGCCTGCTCCTGACTCTCAGCCAGCAGGCGCGAAAGGAACCTCAGGCCTTCGCCGGTACTTCATGGCAACTGCCCGTAGCCACTGCTCAACTCTGCATGGGCGACTATGCTCTCGCTGCGGAAACCTGGAATAACGAACTGACTTTTCTTGATCGCGAAGCCGCACGACCAGACAACTGGACCACCGCACTCTTCTCCCTGCCACTCGTCGGCGATGTCAATCTGCAGTTCAATGCACCCATGCCCGTGTGGCCATTCACGCATACAGCCGGAATGGGGCAGCAGATTGCATCACTGAACGAAATCCGCGCCGAAGTTGCACTCCTGCAGGCCATCGTGCGGCTGGAGGAAGGCGACGTCGCCCGAGCCAAAGCACTCCTCATGAAAGTTATCACCGAATATGGCGAAACACGAGTGCGGCAGCTGGCAGCCATTTACCATGCCATGAGCGATGCAGATTCCGCAAAACAGCTGGAAGCCTACAACCTGAACCCCTGGGAAGAATTTGAATACCCCGGAGAACCTGTCCCGCCCCCGTCGCCCACCGCACCAGGAGCACCGGCGGCACCAGGAACACCCGCAAACCCCGGGAATGGTGCGGCGGCTCGTCCACCCGGACAGCCTCCCGCAACGCCAGCCGAAAAATAAGTGCTCCCAGTTTCTCCTCCCGAAAACTCAACGCAGTCCGCAGAATCAGCCCGCAATTGTCAACCAGTCGCCGTGTTCGCCGTTTTATTTGACCCCGTGAGTGACAGTTGAGCCGAATTTCAAATGGGGGGCACATTTGCCCTCCAGTTGCATTCGGGGACTGTCACAGGAGCGGGCGCGATGACAAGCAGGTTGTGGGCAGGACTGTCGCTGGGATGCTTCGCATGGACTGCCGTCGTTTCTGCCGGTGATCACTTTCTGCAGTGGCGCACAGAGCGAACGCGGTGCCGCATCCCGGACTGGCATTACAAAGTCCAGCGAGATTCACCTTCGCAGACGGTGATATCTGAGCGTCCGATTCCCGGAGACAGCGGCGCGTCCTTCATTTTTGATAACGCCTCTGTCGGACCTGTCAAAGTCACCGGACTGGCGGCACTGACAAGGGCGGAGGTCTGCGGTGCGGTTGTAAGCGGCGTTCTTGTGCACGGCGGCGGACCTGTCGGACTGCAGCAGCGGGGCTGGGTGAATGTTCGTGTTCAGGGACTGACCGCAACCGGGGGGGGAGTGGATCGGGGGGTGGTTGTTTGTGAGGGAAGTACTTGGGTCGATCTGGAACGACTGACTCCCAAAACTTTTCAAATTCACGCAGAGCCACAGGCAAAAGGGCTCACGACATCGACAAAAATCGAACGGATTCGGGTATTCCTGCAGTACTCCGAAAACCGATAATCCCTAATGTAACGACTTTTCCGGGGGGCTGGGAAAGCGATTACCGGGTTATCGGACCGGAGTTTCCCATGAGGCGACACTTGTGGCGCGTCCTGCTGGCAGGAATGCTGGCATCTGGTGTTGGTTCCGTGCAGGCACAGGAGCCACGTGGACCGGGATTTAATGAGTTGATTGTTGTTGATCCCGGACTGACCGATGACGGCAAGCCCACAGTCGTGATTCAGGATGGCAGGGTCGAAGTTCCGCCATCACTGCATGTGCACCCGAACTACTACAGTGGCGATCGGGAATATCAGGCCCAGATTCTGCAGGGTGGGCCTGTGATCATCGTGGCGAATCACCCCAAGTCCGGTCAGAAACTCTACATTGATGCCATCCTTCCTGCAGGAGCCCCGATCGTGGCGTATTCCGCGCACACGATCACGTATGTGTATCCGGACCGTCGCGTCTGCATCGAGTTCTGCCTGCTGGATGAATGTCGGGCGACGGTGAAGTATGTCAGTGGTCGTGGATTTGCCCGTGAAGTCCAGGAAAAGATCAGCGACTCCGTTGATGCCGTCCGGGAGCAGAAAAAGAAGTCGCGTTTGGCGGCCGAGTTGGGTGAGCTGCGGACAGAAGTCACAGATATCGCCAAAGGTTCGCTGGGCCTCGCATCGACGGCCGGCACCATTGCAGTGGAAAGAACCCGCGCATTGACTCGAATACTGCCCGGCGCCGCCATGCTGCGGAGTGCCGGTCAGCAGTCGGAGCGACGTGCAGCGATGGAAGAAACACGTCAGGCCGGGATCGAAGCCGCCCGGCGGTTGAAAAAGGATGAGGACACTCTGCCAACCGTGAGGTAGCGGTGGTGTCGAGGCAGAGATTGAACCGCGGGACGAGTGTCGAACCTTGGCATTTGAGGGAGCGAGGCTGTGCGCGAACGAGTATTTGAGGCGATGCTGGTAATTGCGGTTGGACTGACGATTGGGGAATCGCGTGCTGCCGATCCAGTGGTCACGGGAGGTTCTTTGCAAAACGGCGTCTGGCGTGTGAAGGCATCTTCAACTTCCACGACAGTGACGGCAGGCAATCAAGTCGAGTTAAGTTTAAATGGCACGACCTTCACTCAAAACGTCGCAATCGACTCACAGGATTACGATCGATCCCTGACGGTGTTTGCAAAAGAAAAGACAGCTGGGGCAATAGTCCGATCAATTGTTGTTCTGGTAGACAACACCCCCCCGTCAATTGTGAGTGTCGTGGCACAGAGGCGTGCAGCCGGAGCCATCTATGTGACGGCATTACTGTCAGATGATGATATCAGTCCGCAAGCAGTCAGCAGTACAGGATTCCAGTTGCTGCGCACCGGGTCCGATGATGGAAAAGCTCCAAGCCAGGAACCAGAGCTCTCGCGCGATCGAAAATCGATAGGGCTTGTATTTTCGGACATCGAACCAGGCAACTATGCGCTCGCAGTCAAGGAATCGATAAAAGATTCGGTAGGCTGGCCTCATCCCACGCGTTCCTACAGCTTTTCATTAGGTCAGGCAGCCTCTCGTGGCGATCAGGTCGAGTATCCGCAGTTTCTGGCACCGGGGTTTCGGCAGGATGACCTGAATCCCGGAGACCGCGTGGATACTCGTGTTGTCAATCTGTACTACTACCGCGATGCACGGCACATCGCCGAAATCATCAATCGCACCATTCAGGATCTGAACCAGACCGGTTACGACGACGCACAGAAGTTTGCCGAACAGGCCAGAACTGTCGCGGAAACAGCAGTGGATAAGCGACGAACCCAGGAGCAGCTGGCGGTCGATGCTGCGGTCAAAACCCGGGACATCGAACGCCGCCTTGAAGAGGCTCGACGCGATCTGGAAGAAAACCGGCAGAAGGAACTGCAACGCAAATACGCCGCGACAGAAGTGGAGAACGCCGCCCGCGCAATTACCGGTGGAGATGGTAAATCGGTTGATGCGGAAATCACAAAGGTTGACAATGAAATCGCGGCGACCGCAGCTGAAATTGGCAGGCTTGAACCTCAGATCAACGCAACGCCAGCCCCTGCCAACATAGGGACTCTTCGAAAGGACCTGCAAACGGCAAGGGATAAGTTCAACGATCTGCAGCGAAAGAGGATCACCCTTCGGCAGCTGCAGCTTCGGCTTGAGGACAGCAAAGCCGCGGAGACGAGACTCAGCGATGAAAAGACTACACTCGACAGGCTTCTCAACGCTGACACCGGACTGCCTTCTCAGATTGCCAATGCTCAAAACCAGGAAATCCAGGAACGCAACCGTCTGCTTGGGGCCGAGCAGGACGAGGACCGCAAAGTCGCCGAACAGTTTCGGCGCGAGGTGGCCGCGGGCATAGCAGACCGCAACGGTTACGCCAAAGGGAAACTGGAATCGCGAGATCCCGTGGCACAGGTCTCAATTTCCGTGGTGGGGGCCAACCGCCTTCAGCTGCGAGGGCCCATCAAGGGGCTTAACCGGATCTGCCGCATGATTCACCAGCTGGATACGCCAGTGGGGCAGGTCAAAGTGGGGATCCACACAGTACAGGTCAATGGCGAGCACGGAAATCGGATGGACGTGGTCTATGAACGCATCAATCGGGAAGTGCAGCACGCGCGATTCCTGGTGAACGCCTCCGGTCAGCTGATGCGGCGAGCCGTTCAGGAGGTTGCCAGCGAAGTTGCGTTGGAGGCAGATCAGGGGATGTACCCAAATCTCTGTCCACCGGTGCCGACCGTCGATCCTGCGACCGGAGAATCACTGCCGCTGGATCAGATCGCTCAGGATAAACTGATGCGTGATCGACGCTACCTGTACGCATTCTTCGGTGGCGACTTTATCGGAGAACTTGAAGAGCTGGATTCTGAGCTGCTGAACACAGAGAACAAACTGTTGTCGCTGAACTCCATGGACACCATCAGCCTTGCTGGTGCAATGTTCGTGCTGGCTCATGCCGACCACCCGATCCGGCAGCGGATCATGATGCGTTTTGAACAATTGATCGCTGGCGAATTGCCACTTCGCGAACGGGAAAATCTCCGCTCGCTGACTCAGCTGACAAGCCACGGAAATCCACTTTCGAAACACATTTCGAAAGCCATGCGGGTTGATGCAAAGATTGACGAGGAAGTGTTCTTCAATTCCTCGCGGACCTATCGATTTCCCAGCACAGTTACTTTTTTCCAGAACACCATCTCAACTCCTGGAACGCTCAGCCCCGCCCAGCTGGCGACAGTGAAGATGGCTGAGGCGTTAAAAGCTCAAATGACAAGCGAACTGGAGTATCGCAACCTGAGTCTTGAGTGGTCTTTGCTGCCATCGGATGAGCACCTGCAGCAGGCGTATACCCAGGATCGCGAGGCGTTTGTCAATGCCGAATCAGCAGCAAAGGCCGGGCTGCGGAATCTGTCCGAGGTTGCGTCGCTCGCATTTCAAAGAGCAACACTGCGGCCCGTGAACGACGCCGATACCGGCGGCATTCGCCAGGCCATCAGCGAAATGCAGACGAATGAACTTCAGGATCTGGCCCGCAGGGCTATTGCCAGCAAACGTGCTGCAGACCGTTTCATCATCAGCATTAAAAACCCGCGTGTGGATGTTATTCTGGATGAGGGCGACGGAGCCCGACTGGTTGAAAAAGACGCAGAATACGCGGCCCAGCGAGGTCGTCTGGATGCCTGCCGCCAGTCGTTCGAAACCTCCCGCGAAAAGCTGCGATCCAAACGACTGCTGGAGCAGTTCATGGATGAACAGGAACAGCAGTCCGTCGATCTGATGGAAGCCATCCGACACCACTCCTCAAATGTTGACAACTATCTCAAGCGGCTGGCGATTGCCGTGGAAGAGGATGTGGATGCCCAGTTTTATGCTCCGGCCTTCCAAAGAATCCGCCGTGTCTCACGCTCGTGGGACGTTACGCTCGGTCAGATTGAAACCACGACCATCCTGACAAATAACCGAACCATGGCGCGGGTCCTCCCTGGAGCATCGTTCGAGTTCAATCTGCCGCCCCGACAGATTCTGATGACGGAAGCGCTGCAGGGAGCAAAGGCTCTTATCAATGAATACGGTAATCTGACTCAGGACCCAACTTTTATCGGTGGGGTGAAACTGCTGAGCGGCGGCACAGCAACAGGAATCGTCGGCAGCAGTGCACCCATCCAAACCATCCCCGGTCAGGCACCTGAATACCAGCCCGGCTCTGAACTTGAAAAACTCATTCCCGATCCAGCCGTTTACAAATTTGAAACAGGTACAGGCTTTGAAATTGTGCCCGTCATCCAGCCAGACGGAAACTCCATCGTCTACAGCTTCGACTATCAGTTCACAACAAAAGTACGCGAACCTGTCCGAGCCGACGAAAAGCATCTGGGAAGAATTAATCGCCACTTACTGCACACGGACGTGCAGACAAGCAGCTACGAACTGCGAGAGATCAGCCGCTATACAGTAGCACTCAAGGCGTCCCGCACAGACCGCGGCGTTCCAGGCCTTGAAGACATCCCAGGTGTCGGAATCCTCTTCCGCCCCCTGCCTCAGGACGAGAGTTCCCTGCAGACCAACATCATCCTCGGCAGCAGCACCATCTATCCAACAGTGTTCGACCTGATCGGGCTGAGATGGTCCCCCTATGTCGAGGCCATGCACAGTTCTCGACTGAATGCGGAAAAATCAGAACAGCTGTCTCGCCGACAGACACTGCGAGACAGTCTGCTCCAGAAAACCCGCGGCGAAGTCAATTCCGTGCTGGGCATTCAGGAATCCCAGCCACCGCGAGTGAACTTCAGGGTTGAATGATACAACGCCGGTCGTGTTATTTCGTCTATGGAGTTGACGCGGAGATCCTGACACGATCCCCAGCACGAAGCAGAATGCAGAGTTCGCTCTGCCGCTCGTTGTTCCTGTCAGCTTGCGACTCGATATTTGATCCGTCGTCGGCCTGAAGACGCATGATTGACTTGTTGTCCTCGCTGCTTTCCCGAGCTCTGACTGTTTCTGAAAACTTCAGTGCATTCGCTCCCAGCTGAACTTCCGGCGCCAGGCCAAGATGGCGCACAGAGATTCGTACGTCTGCTCCGGTCCGCTGACTGATACTCGTGCGAAGGTGCAGCTCACTGCCGGAAACTCGGTGTTCGGTACCATTGACAGTCACCGCATAGCGGGATTTGCCAGGGAACTGGATCACGATCTCTGCGACTCTCTGTCCAGCGGTGAGCAGACGCGGCTGCCGAACGACGGCAGCGGGGATGTAAGTGGCAGGCGGGAGCGGGAATGCAGACAGCGAATCCCCAATCATCGAAGTTGAGGCCTGCTGGCCTGCGCCGGGACTCAAAACAGGACTTGGCGCTATCTCTTGCACCGACACGCCCGGCGAAGATGTCTTCGTTTTATCCGCAGGTTCATCAGCAAAGCTGCTGCTGCAGGAGCTGTGGACCATCAGTATGCAGACGACGGACCGGAAATAGCGGTCGATGCAATGGCGTGATTGCAGAATGTTCATAGCGCAGCATCCAAAGACTTGTGCTGGAAAGGGTCACTCAGAAACTTTACCCGGCGCAGATACAACAGCGTCAAAATCTCTCATGGCATCTGAAAAACCGTCGGAAAATGAATGACGTTTTTGGATTCTGCCGAATGGGGACTGCGGGCGCTGTGGGAAGGCGAAGCTGAGATGATGAAACCGAGTTAAGAACACCTGATTTCGTTCTTTGGATCCGCTCCACCGTGACAAGGCGTGCAGTGGATGTCAATCCCCCGGTAACGGTGCGTGCCAACGCGGCCGGAACCGCATCACGAACGCACCCAAGCCTGACCGACCGATTGACATCGACCGCACGCCACACAGCGTTTGATCAGCCGCATGGCGGCAGCCCACGGGCCTTCAAAATCTCGTCATCCGGGCGAAAATCGCCCCCAATCCCCCCTCTCCCCGGTCCGGGGAGAGGGGAGCCAGATGCTCTTTCCGCAAGAAAGTCAACGCCATTGGGCTGCGGCCCAACCGCTCGTATCAGCCGCATGGCGGCAGCCTGCGGGCAAAGGTGCCTGCCACCGTCCCACCACCACCCTCGCCAGCGTGCGCACCTTCGGTGCCAAACATCGCCATTGGGCTGCCGCCCAACCGCTCGTATCAGCCGCATGGCGGCAGCCTGCGGGCAAAGGCGCCTGCCACCGTCCCACCACCACCCTCGCCAGCGAGCGCACCTTCGGTGCAAAACACCGCCGGGGGCTGCCGCCCAACCGCTCGTATCAGCCGCATGGCGGCAGCCTGCGGGCAAAGGCGCCTGCCACCGTCCCACCACCACCCTCGCCAGCGTGCGCACCTTCGGTGCCAAACATCGCCGGGGGCTGCCGCCCAACCGCTCGTATCAGCCGCATGGCGGCAGCCATGCGGGCAAAGGCGCCTGCCACCGTCCCACCACCACCCTCGCCAGCGCGCGCACCTTCGGTGCGAAACACCGCCGGGGGCTCCCGCCCAACCGCTCAGCGACGAGGAGCTTCGCCCTTCCGGCACCCGCTCTTGCCAGAAAGTCATGGCCATTGAACTTCCGCTCCCTCGCCGCTTCCCGTTTTTACTCCCGCTTGTCAAACTACCTACCCCCGTTTACTCAGTCCCCCGGATGTTTCCTGCAATGCTCACGATCCTGCACACGGCCGACTGGCACCTTGGACAGGCCTTTTTCGGCCACAGTCGCGACTTTGAACACGCCGCGTTCCTTGATTGGCTGCTGACACAACTGCAGCAGCACCGGCCTCAGGCCATGCTGCTGGCTGGGGATGTCTTCGACACGATTCATCCGTCCGCCGCCGCTCAGAAGTTGTTCTACACCTTCCTCGCCCGAGCTCGTGCCGCACAACCGGACTTGCAGCTGATCATCACGGCAGGCAACCACGATGCAGGCGGACGTCTGGAGGCTCCTGCCGGGCTGCTCGAATCCTTCCGCATTCACGTGGTCGGTACACCGCTCAAACCCCACGCTCCCGGCCTGGATCTGGAGCGAATGCTGATCCCGGTTTATGGGGTGAGCGGTGAGGTGGAGGCATTCGTAGTCGCCATGCCCTTTCTGCGGCCCGCGGATGTTCCCGTCATACCCGGTGCTGCAGATCCCTGGCTGGACGGCATTCGTGCTGCCTACCGGGAAGCTGTCGATTTCGCTCTGCAGCAGCGCGATGCAATTGCGCCGCAGGCTGCGCTGATCGCGATGGGGCACTGCCATGTCGCTGGTGGTATTGAGACCACGGATTCCGAACGGCGGCTGGTGGTGGGGCATTCCGAAGCGGTGGCTCCGGACATCTTTCCTGATGAACTTGCCTACACCGCTCTGGGCCACCTGCATCGCAATCAGTCGTTTCAGGGGGGACGCGTGCGTTACAGCGGCAGTCCGATTCCGCTGTCATTCACAGAGAGCCCCTACAATCATCAGGTACTGCGACTGGAATTCTCCGGCCGACAGCTTCTCACTGCCGAACCGCTGCCAGTGCCCCGTAAAGTGCCGTTGCTGACTGTCCCTGAACGCGGGTTCGCGGAACTGGACACACTGCTGCCGCGGTTGCCGGAACTGCGAACACTGCCCGTCGTACCCCTTGAACAGCAACCCTACCTCCGCGTGCAGGTACTGGAAACCGGCCCCGATCCGACACGTCGCCACAAAATCGAACAGGCACTCGAAGGATGCTCGGTTCGACTGGTGCAGATACCCACTCAAAAAGCTGCTCAGCTGGATGCAGCAGTCGCGGCCTCGGTCGATCAGCCCACTACTGATCTGACAACGCTGCGGGCGGAGGACATTCTGCTGAAGGAGTACCGAAAGCTCTACAGCAGCGAACCGGATGCTCGAATGCTTCACGCCTTTCGGGAAGTGCTGCAGAGCGAAGGAGTGGCCACATGAGAATTCTGCGAATTACGGTCGAAAACCTCGCTTCACTGAGTGGCCGCCACACAGTGGACTTCACTGCAGAACCACTGCGTTCTTCAGGACTCTTCGCGATCATCGGACCCACTGGTTCCGGCAAGAGCACTCTGCTGGATGCCATGTGTCTCGCGCTCTACGACAGAACCCCGCGGCTGAAGCAGGCTCCGGCAGGTGGCGAACAGGTGGACGGTGTCTCCCAGCAGGACTCCCGCAGCCTGCTTCGCCGCGGCGCCGTCGAAGGGTCTGCCGAAGTGGCCTTTATCAGCACCGACGGTCAGACGCTCACTGCCCGCTGGAGCGTTCGCAGGGCTCGGAAAAAAGTAACCGGTCAGCTGCAGCCCGTGGATATGGTGCTGTTCAAAGGTGATGTCCGTGACGGTGAAGAAGCTGAGCAGGTCTGCGGGGGAAAGAAAACGGCGGTGCTCGAAGCCATCGAAGAACGAATCGGGCTGAGGTTCGAACAGTTCACTCGGGCCGTGCTGCTGGCACAAAACGAATTCTCCACTTTCCTGCGTTCAAAAGACGAAGAACGCATGGAAATCCTCGAAGCTCTCACCGGCACCCACCAGTTCCGTGCGATTTCTCAGGAAGTCTTCCGACGTGCTGCAAAGGAAAATGCGGCTGTCATGGAACTGGAAACTCAGAGAAAGGGCCAGGTGCCACTGTCAGAATCGGCGCGGCTGGAGGCAGAGCAGCGAAAACAACAGGCGGAAGAGGACTATAACAACGCCAATCAGGAACTCACACGACTCCAGACACTTCAGCGGTGGCATCAGGATTACAGAGATCGACAGGCCAGTCTGACGACGACTCAGACGCAACATGCCGCAGCTATCTCCGCAAACACCGCCGCAGAACCTCGCAGAAGTCAACTGGCCCGCATCGAACGAGCACAACGCGAAGCCCGTACGGTCTACCAGGAATTGCTGTCGCGACAAAATGATCGACAGAAGTCCGAGACACAGGCCTCGGAAGCAGCCAACGGCCGGCTCGATGCAGCCAGTGCTCTGACAGCACTGCGAGCTGCCGAAACCATGGCTGAACAAGCCTGGACAGAACATCTGACCTCCCAGCAAATCGCTCTGCAGCAGCTTGATTCCGCCCGGAGCATTCAATTACTCTCACAGCCAGCCGAACAGGCTGTGAATGACGCCAGAACCCATCTGACGACAGCTGGATCCCGCCATGCAGAACATCAACGCCGGCTGACAGAACTCAACACGACCGTTGATCAGGAATCAAAGCGCAGGGAAAACATCGAGGAACAACTGCAGAAGCTGACAGACCTTAGCCCGTTCGCCGGCGAAGCAGCCCTCTGCATCAGCCGCCTGAAGGCACTCGACGTGGCCATCCAACAGCAGAACATCGCCAGCTGCGAACTGGATCGAAGCCGAGCAGCAGCATCAGCGGCCAGGAAAGAACTTGAAGAATTCCTTGCCCAAAACGCCGAGCTGCAAGCCAGCCATGACCCCAAACGACGGCAGCTGCAAACCGTTCAGCAGGATCGCCGTGGGCTGGACGGCGATCAGCTGCGACAACGCGAAACCCAGCTTCAGGCAAATCAGCTTTGCCTGAGCCGACTGCAGAGTCAGCTGGAAAATCGCCGTGAAATCGAGCACAGTCTGCAGCAGCTTCGGGATGACCTTGTAAAGGAGCAGACGACTCAGAGAAAAGACGAGCAGGAGATCGAAACGCTGCGGCCTCAGGAATCTGCAGCGGACATTCAACGACGAGCCTCCGAACTTGCCGTAACTCAGCTCAGCAATGCCTTCGACGATCATGCGAAACGCCTCAGAACCACGCTGCAGCCCGGACAGAAATGTCCGGTCTGTGGAGCGACGGAACATCCTTTCACAACCGATCCATCAGACCTTGAAACCCGTGTTCTGCAGGCGGCGAAACACAAATTTGAGGAGCAGCAAATCGCACACCGGAAGCTGAAAGAGCAGGCCGACCATCTCAGAATCGCTGTGGAGTTGCGGGAGACTACGTTGAGCAAACTTCGGCAGCAAGTCAGCGAGAAAGAGGCCGAATTGGAACGATTTCAGTTTGATAATAACGACCACACCACAGTGGCTGAGATTCTCGCTCTGCCCATGGAAAGTCGCATCGAAAAGACTTCAGAGTTACTCGGACAAATCAAGAAAGAACGCGAGGAACTGACCAAACGCATTACGATCCTTAACGGCCTTGACCAGCAAATCAATTCTCTGCAGGAAGAGTGCGATCAGCTGCACGCTACTCTGCAGGCTCGCTCTGTCCAACAAATCAAGCTCTACAACGAAGCCCACGATGCCGAAACGCAGGCTAAAAGCGACGAGGCCAGACTGCAGGAACGAAATGGCCATCGCGGCAAAGTGGAACCGCTTCTGGATGCGTTCTGGCAGGCACTGCCAAACGCGCGTCCGGAATTTGACGCTGACCCCGAGGCATTCTGTCGTCACCTGAACGAAAAATTCGCACGGTTTCTGGGTTTGCAGACCCAATTCGACACGGCCCAACGGGCACTCGGCATCCTCGCATCCCGGAAACCTCAGGTTTCTGAAGACTGCGACCAGGCCGCTGCTGAACTGCAACAACGAACAGACGACTTCAACAAGGCTCAGAAAAAGCTCGATGACCTCCGTCGACGGCTCCACGAACTGCTCGGGGAGTGGACCGTGGAGGAATTCGAACAGGAAATCAAAAACCGTGAAAAATCCGCGCGGGAAAAGCTTGACAATGCTAAAAACGAGCGAATTGAGGCCGAAAAGCAGCTGACAGCAGCCACGACGCATAACGACGCGATGCAGAAACTACTCATCGCCGCCAGGCAACACGAAGACGCCGCTCGCAGCAACCTGAACCGCTGGCTCGCAGAGTTCTCACCACAGCTGGGCTCGGACGAAGCGCTCACCGAACTGCAGCAGCTACTCAATCGCGACAGCAACTGGATTCAGCGCGAACGCGAAGCCCTTGATCTGCTCGCAGGGAACGTCAGTACAGCGAAAGGTCACACCGAATCCTGTCAGCAGCGTCTCGATGAACTGATGCGGCAGCGCACTGATGATCGGGAAGAAGTCGCTGTTTGCCTGGCCTTCGAGTCGCAGCAGCAAATCGTAAATGCTGCCGACGCTGTAAAGCAGGAAGCCGCGCGAGTGCTGACGAATGACGAAGAAACGATTGGAAAAAATGCCGAACTCGAGCGGCGAATTGGGGCGGCATCCGAGCAGGCGGAACCGTGGCGGAAACTCAGTGATCTCATCGGTTCCGCCGACGGCAAAAAATTCACGCTGATGGCCCAGCGATACACACTGGATCTGCTGCTGCAGCACGCCAACGTCCAGCTCAGGGAACTCGCCCGCCGCTACCGCCTTGAACGACTCGGCGATTCCCTGAACCTTGGCGTTATCGATCAGGACCTCGGCGACGAGCTCCGCAGTGTGCATTCCCTTTCCGGCGGTGAAACCTTCCTCGTCTCGCTCGCCCTCGCCCTCGGACTTGCGTCCCTCACCTCCAGCCGACTCCGCATCGAATCCCTGTTCATCGACGAAGGCTTCGGCAGCCTCGATGAAGACACTCTGGAAACAGCCATGAACGCCCTGAATCATCTTCAGAGCCAGGGCCGCAAGGTCGGCATCATCACACACGTCGAACGCATGCAGGATGCCATCACTACCCAAATCCACGTCCGCCGCGGCCCCGGCGGAACTTCGCGAATTGTGCTGCCACGAACAGTCGAGGGAACACGGGAATGAAGAGACAGAGCCGGTCACGCTCCTCGTATCACCCCCCCCCGCCCCCCGCATCCCTCGACCGTCGTCCAGCCGAACAGCTCCTTACTGCAACGAAACCGTGCCCATCTGATATAAGCCACTGGGTTCAGCGATCATATACACACCTGACAGTCCGGCGGATGTCAGGCGGAGCGTCATATGGAACGGTCGAGTGGTTCCGGATGGAAATCCGGAACCGTCATCTCCCAATTGAAGTTCGCCGGCGCAGATCACGCTGTATTCCCCTTCAGAGGTTTGAAGCACAGCCTGCACGGGTATGGAAAAACGCCCAAATAACCGACGCTCCCCAAATCGCCCGTTCATGAACTTCTGGCCAGCCACTGTCTTCAGGCTGAATTTTGCCGTGTCAGAACTGGCCACCGTCAGGTTTGTGACCAAACCGTTCCACGTTCCATCCGGGATGACGTCCGCCGATACCTGGATCGGAAACTGAGAGTTGCTGAGTGATGTACCTGAATTGCCGGTTTCAGTTTTTCGTCCCGGGAGCATCACTACCGGCGGTCCTGCGCCAGCCGGAATCTGCGGCAACGACACGGGTGACTTCAGATTTCCATCATCCTGTGCCATCACAGGAAGCTCAAAAACCAGCACTGCCAGAACCAGCAGGCACATCTGCGTCATCTGAGTTTTCATCTTTCGTTCTCCGGGATTCGGACCAGCCCTCGCGGCGGCCACATTCTGAAAAGTGCTGCACACAACATGCGTGCGGCGATAATTGAAGGACGCATTCACGTCTGACAAATTCAGCCGGAAAACGTCATTTCGAATGAAAACTTTGCAATGACCACCACCCTCCCCTCCTGGAAAACTGCCTCGCAGACCGGTATTCTGCGGACGCGGATGTCTCACGACAGGTGATTTCAGGGAGTCCCGGTGATGTTGATGCGAAGGCTGTCTCAACAGCCAGCCCCTGAGGCGACCGCTGATGCGGACGCGCTTCGAGCCCGGCAGCTTGCGGAACCTGACATGTACTTGCAGGACGCTCGAACGGGTACTTAAAAAGCCCTGAAAATGCGTCCCCAAATTGAGCTGCATACAGTCGTTGATAACGACTTCCCGAAAAATCCAGAAAAACAGCCTCCCGAAGTATCAGACGGCCGGGCAAAGGACTCTCCATAGAATCCTGCCGAGGTCAGTACTTTGGACCGGGGGCTGTCCCGAATTCAAAACAATGCGGCCCATTCCCGGAAGTCTTCACCGAGTGAAGTCCGCTGCAGCCATGAACCACAGGCGGACAGGCGGCGGCCCTGCGGGCGCAGTCTGGACTGCAGCTCACGAGCCAACTCGGCACTGGTCGGCATCGCTGACATCATCGAGGCGGTGTTGAGCACCAGTTCCTGACCGTCGGTCTCTTCCAGAACTGCCAGAACTTCTTCGCGAGCCAGGGAAAGGTGTTCAGGGCTGCACTGCGGAAACCTCACCTCCGTCACATGAGGCCCCAGATCCTGCATTACAAACGAACCAATCGACGTGGATCTGACTGACATCGACATCTTGCCATCCTTCCTTTGCAAACTGCCTTCGCAAACTGGAAAACACGTCTGTTCCACTGAACAAGACGTTGGCAGTGCCGAGGAATTCAGGAAAAAATGGCGTCAACTGGTATGATCATCCGGACTCTCTCGCAGTCTCGCTGCTGTTCGTTCAAGGAACCGCGGCAGCAAGCTCCTGACAAATACGCTGTTTCGCAGACCGCACCATGCCGTTTTCACGCTGACAATCAGCCAGCTCCAGGCTGCCGGAATATGTACCTGTATCAGTCGGCTCCGTGCAGCTCGGAACACCATCTGGATGGCATCATCCAGCAGTCGCAGAGCCGTGATGTGTCGGAGTCCTGACTGTCGGATCAGATGCGGCAGTGCTCTCCACCGCTGTCGCAGTCGCCTGACTGCTGCGGGAATAACAACCGAAACCAGACGCGATTCCTGAAGCGTTCGATATGCGGCGAAGGTCCTCATGCAACCCCTTCGCCACCACACAGGAATCTGCTCCCGCAAAAGTCTGCTGGCAAGCAATCTTTGCCAGCCCACGACAGCGTGCGCACAGGCAGTGGCAGTGTGCTGCCGAGCAGTGCGGACACACGTTTGAATTCGCGGAGCCAGTTCTTTCCACGTTTGCTTCAGCCATGGTGCGCCGGGACACTGGCTGAGCCATCTTCCCAATCGACTTCTCAGAGGTTCGGTAATCGTCTCGCTGGCGGTCTTCGGCGGCTGCTGAGTTTGCTCCAGCAGAGCAATCAGTTGCGACAGACTCAGCAGCATCAGGCCATGCACAGTTTGAATAGGAATTCGCAGATCGTCGAGCAGTTTGCCGGGAAGTTCGTTCATTGAGGTCGCCTGCAGTGCGGAGAATTCGAGCAGACCATGGCTCCAATCGATGATCAGAGCCCGACTTTTAAGCAGGGCCGCGGACAGTTGCTGCACCGGTGGGCTGTGATCTCCGGCTGCGGCAAGTTGCGCGGCCAATTCTGCTGCGATGCCGATGCGACCATCCGAATACAGCTGCTGCACTTCTGCAGCCGGATTCCGACGGGCCATTCTGAGTTGCTTCTCGAGGCACCCGGCACATTCCGGTTCAGCTGCGAGAGCACTGCACTGTGTACACCGACAGCGGCGGCGAAAGACGCGACCTGCACAGACGGCGCAGCTTGACCCGCATCCGTCTGTCACAATGCCACAATTGACGCAAATCAGCAGTTCACCTGTCGTCATGATCGTACGCCCCGAAGGTGATTCCCCTGTTCATGAATCCTGAAGGCAGTGGGTGATCAGGAGCTTCTGTATCGCAGCGATCAGGCATCGGGACCTGATGCAATTCCGGGAGCAACCCTGGTCGATGTCGACCGATGCAGGGGCGAGCGGGGCAGGTATTTCGAGATTCATCCGGCATTTGACAGGCCATGGAATTCAAGGTGAGGATCCTCGGCTGGCCATCGATGGAAACCACATGGAAACGCTCGGGATGGTGATCATGTCCTCGAACGAAATGCTCCACCGGCTGACCAAGACTGCGCATCAGGCGACCAAAGCCCGCGAAATCGTCGCTGCCGAATTCGCATCCGAGTGAATGGCGATTGGGAATCTTGCGGGGAGCCCGCGGATGGCATCGCAGCCAAATAAAGTCGCTCACGCATCCTGGCCTTGAAAGATCGTCCAGCGTTCGGATTCCCGGCTGCAGATCGCTGTGTGGAAAGCCGCCATGAGCAATCAGCAAGCCGTCGGGCAGAATGACTGCTGCAGGCGCTGCACGAAACAATTCCACAGCGGTCTTTGCTGTCCTGACAGAGAGCTTGTGCCGCCGCGTTTTTTCGCCAGCTGCCGCATTCAAATGCTCAGCGTATTCCGCTGGCTGGACCTGACTGATCAGTTGCCGACGAGCTTCGTCCCACTCCAGTGCGGACTCGTGATTGCCGGGCAACACACCAATCCGTCCGGGATTTTCTGCGATCAGCCAGAAGATGAACTGAAGGCACTCCTCGCTCTGAGGACCACGATCCACGATATCGCCCAGAAACATCACAGACGGCTGACAGGATCGCCGCAGCGACTGCGTGCTCACATAATTCCAGATGTTAACAAGTGCCGTCAGATCACCGTGCAGATCACCCACGAACCACAGATCCCGCGGCACATGCTGCGGCAGAGCGACCGGACTGCGCCACGCAGGTTCAAAGAGTCGCCTTGTCGCAAAAACTCGATCTAGGACGTGCTCGATATCAAGATTTTGCAGCATCGAATTGCTGTCTGCAGATGAAATGACGCCATTTTGTACAGGATCCGGACACACGACACTCAATGCATTCCACGTACTCATGTCTCCTCCAATTCAATGCGCATCAGCAGTTTTCCGGCACCAATCGAGATCTCGTCCCCATCCTGAAGCAGCGTGCCGTCGCTCGGTATCGGATTGCCACTGATCCGAGTGGGATTGGCAGCTCCCGGAGCGTGCCGCAACACCCAGCCACCACGCTCGCGTTCCGGGGCAACCACAAACTGCGGTTCCGAGGCAAACCGCGCATCATTGCCGTCGAGTCGACGCAGCAGCCGTCTGCCAACGGCTGTTTGAACCCGCATAACAAGCTGTGCGCCAGGCTCCAATCCCCGAATGCGACACACAACTGGCATTCGCACGAAACCGCAACCGCCGGCACATTCCCGGCATCCCACCTCTGTCTGCACCCCACATTCGGGACACTCCCACATTTCAGATTCCCCTTACTTCAAAATCGGTGCCAGAAACTCGACGGTCAGCGGCAACCGACAGACGCCGGTTTT
>Ga0172372_10000228_pt1 | contig 87559 bp, 92 predicted proteins | sample LakKiv5m_2_FD_114544 | JGI IMG/M metagenome (GOLD analysis project Ga0172372, IMG submission 114544) | Freshwater microbial communities from Kabuno Bay, South-Kivu, Congo - kab_092012_9.5m | ecosystem: Environmental > Aquatic > Freshwater > Lake | place: Democratic Republic of the Congo... | reverse complement strand
CTGTGAACAACCGGGATATGGAAGGTGTAGTTTTCGGTCGTTTGGTTGTGGACCCTGATGGCAAGGTTTTGGATATTAAGTTTCAAGACCAATCGGTGTCTCCCCAACTCCAATCTCAAACCCGGGAGTTTTTTAACGCCAATCCCCCTAAAGGTGAACAGAACATTAGTTCTTATCCTTTCCAACTCCGTTTCAATTTGGTCAATAATGCCAGTGAGAACATTCCTCAAACTCAGGGCGCAACCCCAAAGTAGGTAGGTAAAATGAGCATGGCTTGTTTAGTGGTGGTCATCACATCATAGTTTTGATCTCCACTAAATCTACCATCCTGTTTCTGCCATTTGAAAAACATAGAGACCCACCTCTAGAATTTCTTCCTTGGTTAACTTGTTCTTAAAAGCAGGCATGGCACTTTTCCCATTCTGAATTTGATTCACAATCGCTCCAATAGGGTCAGTGTCATAGTTTTCTAAGTATTTTTTCATGGCTGATGTTTTCAGAGTCTTATTTTCAACAAGTATGTTACCACCCCCTACATGGCAGGAAGCACATTCGGTCTTAAAAATAGCATGACCTCTACTTATTTCTGCTGATAAGACTGGTTCGATAATAAGTGTGAAGCTAAAAAATACGGCGATCGCTAGAATTAAAACTAATAACGGTAGAGGTCTAGACAAGAAATTTTCCTCCCAATAATCACTATTTGATTATACGTCGGCACGCCGGGCGTGCCATAAATTCACTCTAACCGTTTTTAAAAACCGAAGCTATATCTTTTAGCTGGCAACAGTTATTTTACCCGCCATACCAGCGCCACGGTGGGGAGCACAGTAAAAGGTATAGTCACCAACAGGTGCATCCGCTGGAAAAGTTGTGGTCACACTTTGACGAGTATTCAACAATAATTTAGTGTGGGACAAGGATTTGGCTAAGACTTTATCCTTACCAGGGTTTTTAACGGTATCAAATACAATGTTATGGGGGGGAACTTTATTGTTAACCCATTTGATTGTGTCCCCGGGTTTAATTGTTAACTTACTGGGTTCAAATTTTAAGAGTCCTCTGTCAGTACCTAGTTTGATGGTGTAGGTTTCAGCTGATGCGGTGGGGGTAAACAGGACTAAGGTGCTAACGGCTAGAACCAAAGTCAGCACAGTCAAGGTTAAACGCTTCCAATTTGCCATGATTAGTTTCATAATTCTCTCCCGAGATATAGTTTTATTTTTCCAATCTCATGTTATCTATATTTAACACTAAATATGACAGCTTGTCATATAAAAATTTATTTTTCCGGTTATTTTTTATGGATTTAGCCAGCTGCAAGGGATAAACGCTTTTTTTTAGTTGTACTTATTAAATAATTCCTAGACCGGAGTTCGTGGAGCAGATGAGAATTTAATCAAGTTAAACCCCCATACTCTTAGCAAATCAGGACTAGGAACTAAAACTATTTTAAAACAAAAATGTGCGCATTAGAGAAAGCTACCGACTAGAGATGTTTAGTAGTATATTTTACCACCACCCCAGCGAGTACCAACGACTTTGGGTTGGATAAGAATGTAGGCCGATATCTCTTTTAAATCATCCTCTGTGAGGTTTTTCATTTCCGTAAAGATATCCGCGCTCTTGAGACCAGGATGTATTTCCGATATATCCTCTTCACCATCGTAAGTTTTAGGTTCCTTGAGAAAGTTCACCAATCCTTCAATGTTGTCACGTGCTGGGACAGCACCCGCCAAAGCTTCTGGTTCCAGACCCACATTCTGGTTGGTTTTAGTTACACCACCAGCATGACATTGAGCACATGTGTCTTGAAATAGCCTTTTTCCTGCTTGTAACTGCTTAGGGCTAATAACTATTGTATCACCAGCTTCATTCAGTTTGACGGTTCTCGTGGCTTCATCTAGCTCTACTGCGGTTGCACTACCCATAAAAAGATGAAACGACAGCAAAACAGTAGCCAAAACAACGCTTATCAGTCTTATAAACATATTTCCCCATCATTAACATCAGCATGAATCAGTTTACCATTTAGGGGATTTCAGATTTCAGATTTTTGATTTATAGCTGGTGATTGATGGGTGGGGGTTGTGGCTATATTCCCACCCCGGTTTCAATTTTAGGTTCCAGCTAATAAAACCATATTTACTGCTGTGGGCACGGGTTGGTGTAAGGATATCAGTTGGGTTAGGATATGTTTTAACTGGGTTCGAGGAACAATTTCATCTACAAAACCGTGTTTTAGCAGATCCTCAGCGGTTTGAAAGTCTTCCGGGAGTTTTTCCCGTAGGGTTTGTTCAATTACCCTTCTACCAGCAAAACCAATGGTAGCCTTGGGTTCAGCAATAATTACATCCCCTAACATGGCAAAACTGGCAGTAACACCACCAGTGGTAGGATTGGTCAAGACGGGAATATATAGTAAACGGGCATCCTGATGACGCTGGAGAGCGGCAGAAATTTTAGCCATTTGCATTAAAGATAACATTCCCTCCTGCATTCTGGCACCACCAGATGTACAAACTATTACTACCGGATAGCGTCTTTGGGTGGCCTGCTCTATTAAACGGGTTAGTTTTTCCCCTACCACTGAACCCATACTCCCTCCCATAAAACGGAAGTCCATCACTCCTAAGGCAATGGGTAAACCGTTGATTTGTCCTAATCCGGTTTTGACCGCATCCGTTAACCCGATTTTTTCCTGGGTCTCTCGCAGGCGATCGCTATAGGGTTTGCGATCGCGAAAACCCAAAGGATCTGTGGGGCGTAAGTTTTCATCCATAGATGTCCAGGTATTGGCATCTATTAATTGTCTAATGCGTTCATCGCTATGGACCCGATTATGATGACCACATTCTGAACAAACCATTTGATTAGCTTTGAGATCTTTAGTATAGGAAAGAACTCCGCATTCAGGACATTTGTGCCACAATCCATCAGCAATTTCTCGTTCCTGACGATCCAAATTTGTGTTCCCGGATTTACGACGATTTGCAAACCAATCTAATAAAGACTTTAAACCGCGGGATTCTTCGTTGTTTGCCATTGTTATCTTATGGTTGTTGAACTTTTATTAAGGGCTTTGATGAGATTTTCTGTCATTTCTCATCTCCTTTGAATTATATTACAACACATATATTTCACCTCAAGAATGGGATAGTACAAAGCGCAGGTAATGATCCAGGATAACCTCACCACCAAATATAGAAATCACCGATCCCCAGGCTAAAAACGGTCCAAAGGGCATTTTTTGTTCCATTTGACCATCACAGACAATAATTGCCCCAAAACCTACTAACACCCCAGAAAAGCAGGCTATAAAACTAGCTACTAATAAGTATTGCCAACCCAGCCAAGCACCCATCATTGCTGCTAGTTTACCATCACCACCACCCATAACTGGTTTGCCATAAAACAGAAATCCCAAGCTGGCAATAATGTCAAACAACCATAAACCTAAAACCATACCACCTATTCCCCACATTAACTGCCCAATGGTGCCAGACCAGGTGTTATGTGCTACATAACCTAAGGTGGTTTGAAATATTAAACCCAATACTAGTCCTGATTTAGTCAGACTACCTGGTAGGGTCATTGTCTCCCAGTCTATTAGGGATAAAGCTAGTAACCAACTACAAAAAACCCAATAGCCAATAGTTGGCAGTGAAAATTGAAACACCCAAAATACGATTAAAAATATTATTCCGGTCAACAACTCTACTAGGGGATAACCATAGGAAATTTTACCTTGACAATCAGCACATTTTCCTCTTAACCATAGCCAGCCTAAAATGGGCAAGTTATGATAAACCTTTAATGGACTCAAGCAATGAGGACAATGGGAAGAAGGCCATAGCAATGACAATCCTCTGGGTAGTCGGTAAACCACCACATTGATAAAGCTACCAACGCATGCACCTAATACTAAAACAATGATACTGCTAGGCACTAAAGTTAGCATGATATCAATATCTAATTACTGGTTTAGTAGACACAAGACTCTATTTGTTGTAAAGGTATAAAACACTCCTGAGGTAAAAGAATCGGTTGTTGGGTAAAAATGACCTTACCCCTATAGGTTGTGCGACTAATCGCCACCCCTGATACTTGACCGATAATTTCTGGATGGACTTGAGAATAAGTGTGATAAATTTGCCCTGCAGCTTTAATCACGGCGGGATCGATCAAAGCAGTTTGGTTGGGTTGGACACTGAAACTATTGAGATCTGGTTGTGAAAGGTACACTGGAACCCTTTGGTTATTATATAGATGGAGTTAGATTTGGTTTTAGTTTATCGGAAACCTTTAGCAAGTAACGCTAAATTTTTCCTCATGGACTATCTAACTATATAGACCATTTAACTATTTTTTTCCAGAATGTCCATTAAAGCGTCACCCATAGCTCGACACCCTAAAAGATTCATTCCTGGAGACATAATATCTCCTGTACGATCGCCTTGTTGTAAAACCTGTAACACTGCATTTTCTATGCTGTCTGCTGCTGCTGGTTGGTTTAACCCATAGCGTAACATCATAGCTGCACTTAGGACTTGTGCTAGAGGATTAGCTTTATCTTGTCCAGCAATATCAGGAGCAGAACCATGAACAGGTTCATATACACCTGGACCGGAGGATCCTAAACTAGCTGATGGCAACATACCTATACTACCAGTTAGCATAGCTGCTGCATCGGAGAGAATATCACCAAAAAGGTTGCCAGTGACAATAGTATCAAACTGCTTAGGGTCTCGAACTAATTGCATAGCAGCATTATCTACGTATAAGTGGGATAACTCTACTTGGGGGTATTCCGGAGCCAATTTATTCATCCCCTCTCGCCACAACTGAGATACTTCCAACACATTAGCTTTGTCAACTGAGCAAAGTTTGCCTCTTCGTTTTTGTGCTGTTTCAAAAGCAACTTTGGCAATTCTTTCTATTTCTGATTCACTGTAAACCATCGTATTTACACCACGTCTTTCTCCTGTTTCTGTAGCAAAAATACCTTTAGGTTTACCAAAATAAATCCCCCCCGTGAGTTCCCGTACTACCATGATATCCACACCCTCTACCACTTCTGGTTTGAGAGTGGAAGCACCTATTAATTGAGGTAGTATTTTAGCAGGTCTTAAATTGGCAAATAGTTCCAGACCAGCTCTCAATCCCAATAGTCCTGCTTCAGGACGTTTACTTGCAGGTAAAGAGTCCCATTTATAACCACCTATAGCAGCCAATAAAACTGCATCACTGCGCCCACAAGTCTCCAGGGTATGGGATGGTAGAGGTTCTCCGGTTTCGTCGATCGCTGCACCACCGATTAGAGCAGTTTCAAACTGAAAATTCAAGTTGAATTGCTTACCAACCAGTTTTAGTACATCCACCGCTACTTCCATAATTTCAGGACCAATACCATCGCCAGGAAGTAGGGTAATACTATATTTTTGGGTCATAATTAAGGTTAGTTAGTATTTTGATTAGCTACTGTTAAGTCGCTCATCATATCATTTGAGGAGCTTGTTTTTAAAAATATCATTAACAATTGGGCAAACCACAAGCGATCGCCAATGAGTCATAAACGTAAATGTTAATCGATCCCCATTTCCCATTCATTTCTAAAGCTGCTTCACCTCAGAGACCAACTTAGCCACCATATCCTTGGCACTACCAAATAACATGGTTGTTTTTTCCTTATAAAACAGCTCATTGTCTACACCAGCAAAACCCTTACTCATACCTCGCTTAATCACAATGGTTTGCCTAGCCCTATCAACCTCTAAAATGGGCATGCCATAAATTGGACTGTTAGCATCACTGCGAGCTGCGGGGTTGACCACATCATTAGCACCAATAACTAGAGCTACATCAGCTTGTTCAAATTGGGGGTTAATATCCTCCATGTCATATAACTGAGTATAAGGCACATTAGCTTCTGCTAACAATACATTCATGTGTCCTGGCATTCTACCAGCTACTGGATGTATGGCGTATTTAACATCTACACCCATGCGCTCCAGTTGATCTCCTAACTCACGAATGCTATGCTGAGCTTGTGCTACAGCCATACCATAACCCGGTACTATGACCACAGAACGCGCATAACCCAACATCATAGCACCCTCTTCAGGATCAATACTCCGCACAGTTTGATTACCAGTAGCAGTAGTAGCTCCACCACTAACAGTAGAAACAGAACCAAAGGCACTAAATAGAACACTGAATAAAGAGCGGTTCATAGCCTTACACATAATTTCTGTAAGGATAATTCCAGAAGCACCAACTAAAGCACCGGCAATGATTAACATATTATTCATCACCACAAAGCCTGCTGCTGATGCTGCCACACCTGATAATGAGTTTAGCAGAGAAATTACTACTGGCATATCTCCACCGCCAATGGGTAATACGAACATTACTCCAAGTACCAGGGAAACGGCCACCACTGCTAAAAATACTGGTAAACTGTCGGGAGAAGCAATTAAATAGGCGCTCCCCGCTAGATATGTACCTAAAAGCAACAAATTCACAGGTTGTTGCAGGGGAAAAGTAATAGGAGTACCACTAACTAAACCTTGCAATTTAGCAAAAGCTAGAAAACTACCAGTAAAAGTCACTCCACCTATTAACACATCCAATAGCATGGATATATTAATATCCAAAGGTATAGATTGGCCAGCATCCAAAAGACGCCAAAACTCAGCAACAGCTACAAGAGCGGAAGATGCTCCACCCAAACCGTTGAGTAAACCCACCATTTGAGGCATTTCAGTCATTTGCACTTTATAAGCTGCAATAGCCCCAATAATGGAACCAATGACTAGACCCACCAGTATCATCTGATAGTTGAGAACCTCTTGGTCTAACAAAGTAGCAACTACTGCCAATAACATTCCCACCGCTGCAATAAGATTACCATTGCGTGCAGTTGCAGGAGAGCCTAATTTTTTCAAGCCAAATATAAATAGGGATGCAGCCAGTAAATAAGTTAGCTGAATACCGGTAGGGATAAAACTGGTCATGCTTTAACCTCCTTTTTCTTAAACATCTGCAACATTCTGTCAGTTACCAAGAAACCACCGACAACGTTAACCATGGCCAATATGACCGCAATTAAACCGAGAATTACCGATAAACTAGTGTTTTTCTCCCCCGCTGCTAAAATCGCACCAATTACAGAAATTCCCGAAATAGCATTGGAACCGGACATTAAAGGAGTATGTAGTGTGGGAGGAACTTTGTTAATGACTTCAAAACCTATAAAAGAAGCCAAAACAAGTACAGACAAAGCCGCAAGTAGTGTTTCAGTCATTGTGATTTGAGATTGATTTCACAGATTGTTAGTTCGAAAATGGTTGTTCAAAAATTAAACTGGAACAGCCTGTAGCGCATCCTTAATGCGTTGATTTCTAATTTCACCATTGTGGGTAATACAAGCAGCATCAACAATGTCGTCTGCAAAGTTAACATTTAAGGCTTTATCTTTAACGACCAGCTGCATTAATGCAGTAATATTCTTAGCATAAAGTTGACTGGCGTGTACTGGCATTGACGAAGGCAAATTAATCGGTCCAATAATAGTTACACCCTGATAAACTATATCCTTACCAGGTGCTGTACAAGCGCAATTTCCTCCCTGCTCCGCTGCTAAATCCACAATCACAGAGCCAGGTTTCATTCCTTTTACCATATCCTCCGTGACTAGGATGGGGGCTTTTCTACCTGGTACTTGAGCTGTTGTAATCACTATGTCCGAGTGTTTGACGTGTTCAGCAACCACCTCTTGGGTGCGTTTTTTGCTATCCTCAGAAATCTCTTTGGCATAACCACCTGCTGCTGTGGTTTCTTCTGTTAATTTAATCTCTACAAATTTTGCTCCTAAGCTTTGCACCTCTTCCTTCACTGCTGGGCGTATATCAAAAGCCTCTACTAAAGCACCTAGTCTACGAGCAGTAGCTATAGCTTGTAACCCAGCTACTCCTGCACCCATAATAAAGACTTTAGCAGGCGCAATAGTACCTGCTGCGGTGGTCAACATAGGAAAATACTTGGGCAGTGCTGCTGCGGCTAATAATACAGTTTTATAGCCAGCTATGGAAGCTTGGGAAGACAGGGCATCCATGCTTTGGGCCCTGGTAGTACGGGGTATTAGTTCCATACTTAAAGCAGTGATTTGTCGTTGTGCTAATTTCCGAGCTATTTCCGGATTACCCAGGGGGTTGAGAAAACTAAGTAACACTGCTCCTGGTTTGAGCAGGTCTATTTCCTCACGACCATCTTCCCTTTCCTGGGGTGGACTCACCTTGAGCAGTATGTCAGCTTCACCCCATAATACAGCAGCATCAGTAATAATTTTTGCCCCTGCTGCTTCATAGTCCGCATCACTAAAAAATGCTTTCTCTCCTGCACCGCTTTCTACGGAGATTTCTAATCCCTGTTTGACCAATTTGGCTACAATGTCAGGAACTAATGACACCCGCCGTTCACTTACTTCTATTTCCTTAGCAACTGCAATTTTCATTTAGTCTCCTCAAGATGAATAAGATCAATACTCAATATTTCCTAACATCCCAGCTTCGGGTTTAATCTTCATGGATTACCGTTGGTGCTTGCGGACGTATAATCCTGGACATTAGCAAGCTGTTATACTTGATGTATATTTGATGTATATACTATGTGTCAGGTTTTGTGTGTAAGTTTTCAGATTATCTTAGGGATTTTTTTTATCCATATTACTGAGTATATTATTGTGGTTCAAAACAAGTGGCTAGGTTCTTGAGATTGTTTTTCTCATTTGTTTAGGGTATTCTAGTGGTTTAGTTAAAGCTGTGTCCAAAATCGAAAAAAAACTTAACGTCCGTAAAAATTGCTTGATGATTGCTGGCACCTTTATGCCAGTTTCTACGTCATACCAATCAAATCTATCATCGAATGGTTAAAATTATGAAACGTTTACTCCCGGCTTTAGCCCTGTCTAGTTGTCTATTAACTGGTATTTCCACTACCACCCTAGCTCAAAGCCTACCAGGCTTAACACTCTTTAGCGGTGTAAAATCAGAAAACCAGCTGTCGTTTTTCTTGGATTTTGGCGGACAAACTAACAGCACAGATAGATATAGACTAAGACTGCCTGCCAACAAAATGAAATTGCCAGTATCTCAATTTAATATCACTTATCCTGAACACTACAAAGGTAGCTTTGACACCAAAGAAATAGAAGTTCGAGTTAAAGGTAAAAGTGTAGATATAAAAGAAGTAAAATGGGATAAAGAAACAAGAGTAATTGAGATAGTGACCCAAGAACCCGTGTCTGCTCGTAGTAAAGTGGAGTTAATCCTCTCCAACGTGCAAAACCCAAGTTTTGGCGGGATGTTCTATTTTAACTGTCAGGTTCTCTCCCCTGGTGGGGTGCAAATTCCTCGCTATGTTGGAACCTGGATCATTAGCATATCCTAATCTAATGCCTGTAAAATATGTTCTGATCTTGAGTAAAGTGCTAAGATAAGAGATTGTGACTTTTTATAAAATTGCCTAAGAGGAGAAAACAATGCAAAGAACACTGGGTGGAACTTGTCGCAAAAGAAAGAGAACTTCTGGGTTTCGCGCCAGAATGCAAACCCCAACCGGTCGAAACGTAATTAGATCCAGAAGAAAAAAAGGTCGTCATCGTTTGAGCGTTTAATAGGAACCTAGCTAACACAAACCTATTGTGCCGTTGCCAAAAGCATACAGACTAAAATCCCGTGGCGACTTCCAGGCAGTTTTCCGGGAAGGAGTTCGGTGTCATAGCTCTCATTTCACCCTGAGAGCTTTAAAACCCCTATCTCCAACTCACCCTGTTGTGCACTCCTCTTCTATAACTATACCTGCTAACACCTGTGAAAACTTAACTAATACTAAGATTGGTATTTCCATTAGCACTAAAGTGAGCAAAAGAGCAGTGGTTCGTAACCGTATCAAAAGACAAATTACGGGAGTTTTGTACCAATTATTACCAAAGTTATCCAAAGGATGGCGACTGGTGATAATTGTCAAGCCAAAGACAGGAGAATGGGAGTGCATAAGCCAACAATTTCTGCGAGAATTAGAGCAGTTGTTGGTAAAAGCTGAGGTGATAAATGGGCATTCGTGAGGAAGTTTATTATGAAGGTGGTCCCCACATTGGGGATTTAATTCTCAATCTACTAATTGGCTTGACCATAGTTGGCTTGCCATTGACCATTGGGGCGATTATTAGAGCTTTGTGGTTGCGTTTTAAGATCACTGATCGGCGAGTTGCCGTGATGGGTGGTTGGATGGGACAAAATCGCACTGATGTCATTTATTCAGAAGTTGTGAAGGTGGTGAAAGTTCCTCGTGGAGTTGGTCTATGGGGTGACATGGTGTTAACCATGAAAAACGGTAGTCGTTTGGAAATTAGGGCTATTCCCAACTTTCGAGAGGTTTATGAATATATCAATGATAGGGTTGCCGCTAAGAATCCTCAATATACTTCTAACCCCTCTTGATCTACCTATTATCTTGTAGGTGCGGCTATCCGTAGCTGGTGATAGTCGCCAGTAAATCGCAATTTAGATAAATTAGATTCAGTTTACGTTTACATTACCTTGGGTTGGATTGAGAATAATGGATTTTGGTATTGGGTTTCTCTCGAACAACGTCATGTTGCCAATCATAGACTTTTTCTATGGCGTTTTCCCCAGCTATGGACTGGCAATTGTGGCTTTAACACTAATCATTCGGTTCGCACTCTACCCCCTGAGTGCTGGGTCTATTCGCAGTATGCGTCGCATGCGAATAGTGCAACCTGTGATGCAAAAGCGGATGGCAGAAATAAAAGAGCGCTATAAAGATGATCCACAAAAACAGCAAGAGGAAATGGTAAATGTCCAAAAGGAATTTGGCAATCCCTTAGCTGGATGTTTGCCACTGCTGTTACAAATGCCAGTGTTGTTGGCTTTGTTTGCTACTCTCAGGGGTTCGCCATTTGCGGGTGCTAATTACTCAGTTAACCTACAAATTGTACCCTCAGAACAAATTGAACGGATTCAACCTCAGGCTTTTGCTACTTCTCCTCAAAACATTTACGTTGCAGATGGTGTGCACACTCAAATCACCGCCATTCTTCCTGGTGGCAATAAATTGGCAGTAGGGGAAAAAACCAAGATCCAATATCAAACTATGGAGGGCAAACCCTTTGATGCACTCTTGGTGGAATATCCTCAAACAAAGTTGACTCCTGAATGGAAAATCATTAAGGGAGAAGACCGCATCAAAATTGATCTCGATGGTAATGTTGAAGCTCTGGAACCAGGAGACGTGACAATTCAAGGCACAATTCCTGGACTAGCTGCCAATAGTGGATTTTTGTTTATTGATGCGTTGGGTAGGGTGGGAGCAATTGATCCCGATGGCAAGATTCACTGGGACATCGTGGGTATGATTATTTTCTTTGGCATTAGCTTATACTTTAGCCAAATGCTGTCTGGGCAAAACTCCAGTGGTGGTAACCCTCAACAGGAAACCGTCAATAAAATCACTCCCGTAATTTTTTCTGGGATGTTTTTGTTCTTTCCTTTACCTGCAGGTGTACTTATGTACATGGTAATTGGTAATGTTTTTCAAACCCTCCAGACCTATATTCTGTCTCGGGAACCTTTACCAGAAGAACTCCAAAAAATTGTAGCAATTCAGGAAAAAGAAAAACAAGCAGCAACGGTAGAAGTCAAAACCCTACCCTTTGAACCAAAGGGTTCTAAGAAAAAACAGCCCAATAACAAAGAATCTAAAACCTAAGTAACCCGATTTATGAGTGACATTTCTATGCAGCACAGTGAACAGTGGTTAAAACAATTGCTGCAGTTAGCTGGAATCTCTACTAATGTTTACAGTCAATTGGGTGCTGCACCAACTTTAGAAACAGCTCCCCTGGAACCAAATAGCTACTGGTTGACAATTGATGACTCTAATTTAATGCCCGAACAGATACGGGTATTGATAGGTTCTAGCGGATCTGTTTTAGATGCCATACAGTCCTTGGCTAATTCTGTATTGAACTTAAATCACCAGGAACAGGAACAAATATCCTATATCATTGAGTTGAATGGTTATCGTGTTCTAAGACAGGCAGAAATCAGTACTTTGGTGAAAACTGCAGCTGAGGAAGTGCGCTTTTCTGGAAGGGAGGTGGAAATTAGATCACTGAATTCTGCTGAGAGACGACAAGTTCACAGCTTCTTGAAGGAGTTTCCAGATTTGGAAACCTTTAGTCGTGGTCGAGAACCTAGTCGCAATCTGGTGATTCGTTTAGCCACTGAATCTTCAGCTAATCCTGATTATTCAAGCTAAAATTGGGTAAATATTGAAGTGTATTCATAAGTATCATGGATGCTATTTTTCTGCCACAACTAACTAAGGCTCCGCAGTGTACAGAAGAGATTCAGGTTGATGAATTTCTACCGGAGCTGGAAACTTTAACACCCGTGCGTGGTGTTGTTCGTTTGCAACACCATGGTAATTACTTAGAAGTTTCTGGTAAAGCAGAATCTATAATTACTTGTAGCTGTAACCGATGTTTACAACAATATAATCAGAGGTTAGCTATTAAGACTAAAGAAATTATTTGGTTTGACACTAATTCTAGTCCGGTAGAAGATTTACCTTTAGAAAGGGAAGTTGCTATGGAGGATTTGGTAGAAACCATTGCGCCTGATGGTTATTTTGATCCCGGTGAATGGCTATATGAACAGATGTGCTTAGCTATTCCTCAACGCCAGTTATGTAACTCAAATTGTCCGGGAATTATAGCTACTGGTGTTCATGAAAGTTCAGTTGATAGACGTTGGTCAGCTTTAGAGAAATTGAAAAATCAACTTTCCTAGGGGTGTGATTAATTGGAAATAGTTAAAACTTTTTCCAATTACTTTCCAACTACTTTTTTGGTCACTAGGTCAATCCCAACTGACGTAGTAGTTTTTTTAAGGGGGATTCTTTTTTCAGCTTTAATGCTAATATTTGGGTGGTTTGTAGTCTATTAAAGTTGTTATCACTCACCAAAATTAGGGAAATATTGCCATCGGATAATTTGGGTCCGATAGTCAGTCCCTCTATATTATCCAAGGGTAGGGGTAGGGTTTGTAAATCTAGAAGTAATTTTTTCTCAACTGGTTTGATTTTGCTCATGTCAACAGTTGCAAGATTGGGGATATTATGAATATCATCAGCATTGTTTAAAGATACTTCAAAGAGGGAAACTGCAAAGCCCAAACCAGTAAAGGTTCTTTCTAAACTGAGAAAGTTTCCTCTATTATCTAAAGCTACTAAATCCGACAGTCCACTATCAAATCTACCTGTGAAGTTAAATAGGGGTGTAACTGGTTCCATCGGGTAAAGAAATTCTTTTTGCGGTTGATTATAACTGAGATTGTATTGTAGAATTCGACATGGAGTACCAAAGTTAGGTTTAGCAGCTTCACCATCTTGAACTAGGGCGTTTTCTGTAGCTGTAAATAGCATTTGATTGTTGGGTGTGATTGTCAGACTTTCAAAGGCTAAATTATTACGTACACCCCGTTGATTTTTGCCATCGGGTAAAAATTTCTCTGGTATGGGTAGACTATTGATTGCGTTCCCTGAAGCTAGAGAAAATTCCTGAATAAAAGGATTGATTGATTCACTGACATCCCCCTCCGAAGAAATAAAGACGGTGGATTTTTTTGTCACTGCAATACCCTCGGGATCAATTCCTCCAAGGGCAAATTTTTGATTGTTTTCATCTAGTATAGTTGTAACACCTACGGGTAATACTTTACTTTGATCTAACTTCCCTTTACTTAGGTCAATTTTGAAGTTATAGAACCGGGGTGGTCCTTTTTGTCCCCGATCATCGGAAACAACATAGTAAAGATCGTTCTCAACATCATAAGTAATTCCCGAGAGTCCACCTACTTGAGTGTTTTGAAAGGTATATCCCGTGGGTAAAGTGGCTACACCAAGAAATTCTATGTCCGTGATTCTAACGGTTGCAGTCGCTATCTGACCCAAAAATAAACCCATAATACTAACAATGATCATGGTAATAATAGCATAAATGACCATTCTGGGATTTTTCCATTTGGCTTTTTTGTTTTCTTTCATCTTGAACCTCACATTCTCCAAATAATCCAGAGCGATCGCCCATCTTAACATATACTTAATAAATGACTATTATTTATTTAGGTAGTGTTCAGCGTGAGAAATTCCCCCAGCTTAGATCCTGACTTGAGGAAAAACTTAGTAGTAATCTTTACATGTGGTTTGTTATTTTGGTCAGCTTTAGCGTCTTTATTGCCCACACTGCCATTATACATAGAGTCTCTAGGTTCAACAAAGCAACAAATTGGTATTGTTATGGGTAGCTTTGCTGTGGGAGTGTTGGTGTTTCGTCCCCAGGTAGGAAAATTAGCAGACCGTCAGGGGAGAAAGCTGGTTTTACTAATTGGTATGATAGTAGCAACAATTGCCCCCCTAGGTTATTTAGCGGTAAAATCTCTAGTGGGATTGATGCTAATTAGAGCCTTTCATGGTATAAGCATTGCAGCATTTGCTACAGCCTATATCGCACTAGTATCGGATTTAGCCCCGGATGACCGTCGTGGCGAAATTATTGGGTATATGAGCTTAGTTAATCCCATTGGGGTAGCAGTTGGTCCTGCACTGGGTGGATATTTACAAGCCATAGCGGGTTACACCCCATTATTTATTTTCTCCGGTTTACTAGCTGGTTTAGGTTTAATCTGTGTGATTCCTATAACCAATCCCCCCACATGGAAAAATAACAAACAAGAAACAGGGGATGATTTCTGGGGAATTTTAATTAGTCCTCGAGTTCGTGTCCCAACAATTATATTATTGATGATAGGTTTTTCTATTGGTACCATACACACCTTTATCGCTCTGTATATTAAATCAATAGGAGTTGATTTAAACGCTGGCTTATTTTTCGCTGCTGCGGCCATTTCCAGCTTTGTTATTAGATTATTTGTGGGTAGAGCTTCAGACAAATATGGTAGGGGTTTATTTGTCACTCTTAGTTTAATCGCTTATAGCATAGCTATGCTAATTATTTGGCAAGCCAACAGTTCTCCAATTCTCCTATTGGGAGCAATTGTGGAGGGTGCTGCTTCTGGTATTGCCATTCCCATGATTTCCGCTATGATGACTGATAGAGCCCTACCCCATGAACGAGGGCGCATTTTCAGTGTATCTCTGACGGGATTTGATCTGGGACTGGGTATAGCTGGTCCAGTAGTGGGTTACATAGCCCAATCCACTAGCTATCGTCATGTTTTTGGTCTTAGTTTCAGTTTAACCCTCCTGGCTATTTTAATCTTCATTTCCCAATCTAATCATGGGGTATTCCAATCACTACGCTTTGCCCTAGGTCGTAGTAAGGATGTTTATCAACAATCAGCAAGCGATTCTCCAACCTTATCTACCAATACCTAAATATTGGAAACCAGCGTTAATCAACATTTTTGGTTCTAGAAAATTTCTGCCATCAATCATTACAGCATGTTTCATCAGTTTCGCCATTTTTCCATAGTCCAAGCTGATAAATTCTTGCCACTCTGTTACTAACACTAAAGCATCACAACCATCTGCCAATCTTTCAATATCGGTTTCTACTAACACTCCGGAAAGACCATGGCGCATACCAGATTGGGAAATGACCGGGTCGTAAGCTTTTACTTTTGCGCCTAAACGATTTAGCTCCTCTATTAATTTAAGCGCAGGTGCATCCCGTAAATCATCCGTATCTGGTTTAAAGGTTAGACCCATCAGTCCTACGGTTTTACCTTTGAGAATTTTTAACGCCTGTTGTAATTTTTCTATGGCAATTACCCGTTGTCTTTCATTTACACTTACCGCAGCTTTGAGTATTTGGGTATCATAACCATAGTCATCAGCAGTATGAATTAGAGCTGATATATCCTTAGGAAAACAAGAACCACCCCAACCAATTCCAGCTTGTAAAAATTTGCTGCCAATACGGGAATCTAAACCTATGCCTTTTGCCACCTGAGTAACATCAGCACCTACGCGATCGCAAATATTTGCTACTTCATTGATAAAGCTAATCTTAGTGGCTAAAAAGGCATTTGCTGCGTATTTTACCATTTCAGCTGAACTCAAATCCGTGACCAGCACGGGTATGGGTGGTAGGGATTTGTCCACGGCAAATTTTCTCCCTATAATTGGGGCGTAGAGTTCTTTCATCATGCCAATAGCTTGTGGACTACTTCCTCCTAGAACAATTCGGTCTGGATTAAAGGTATCATAAATTGCCGAACCCTCCCGTAAAAACTCTGGATTACTAACCACATCAAAATCAGGGGAATTTACTCCTTCTACCAAGGATGCTTGGCGTTCAGCAAGGCCATCTAGGACAATCATTCGTACCCAATCACCAGAACCAATAGGTACGGTAGATTTATTCACAATCACCTTATAACCATCATTCAAACTTGCTCCAATACCACGAGCTACTGCTTCTACATATCTAGTATCACTTTCACCATTTGGTAAGGGAGGTGTTCCCACTGCAATAAACAGAATTTCCCCGTGGGCCACTCCTGCGGCTAAATCCGCTGAAAAATGAATATTACCGCTATTTATAGCAGATTGCATAATTTCCGATAGTCCTGGCTCAAAAATTGGTGATTGTCCAGACTTCATCATTTTAATTTTTTCTTCGTTGTTATCTATACAAATAACATCATGACCAATGTGTGCTAAACAGGCTCCTGTTACTAAGCCTACATAACCGGTTCCAATTACACAAACACGCATTTTTAAACTCCCAATTTTTTTCTAACTTTTGTATAATTCAGTATTTTTATTCATTAGCATGAATACGGGAGTGGAAGTCTTCCACAGTCATCTTTAACCCGGTTTGTAGAGAAATTGTTGGTTCCCAATTTAACCAGGTTTTGGCCCTGGTGATATCGGGACGACGACGACGGGGATCATCTGCGGGTAGGGGCGTAAATTTAATTTGCACCTCTGGATTAATCATGTTTTGTATTGTCTGGGCCAGTTCTAAAATTGTGTATTCTTCTGGATTTCCTAGGTTGACAGGACCAGTGTGATCACAATTCATTAATTTAATTAAACCTTCTACTAGGTCTGAAACATAGCAGAAACTCCGAGTTTGTTGACCTTCCCCATATACAGTTAGGGGATTACCCCTCAAAGCTTGAACTACAAAATTACTAACCACCCGACCATCGTTTTCTAACATCCTTGGTCCATAGGTGTTAAAGATTCTAGCTACCCGAACATCTACTTTATTTTCTCGGTGATAGTCAAATGTCAATGTTTCAGCAACCCTTTTACCTTCGTCATAACAAGAACGAATCCCGATAGGATTTACGCTACCACGATAGTCTTCTGTTTGGGGATGGATTTCTGGATCTCCATAAACTTCGCTAGTAGATGCCAATAAAAATCTAGCTTTGACTCTCTTGGCTAAACCTAACATATTCAAAGTTCCCATTACATTTGTCTTGACGGTTTTAATGGGGTTGTATTGGTAATGTACTGGGGATGCGGGACAGGCTAAATGATAAACTTGGTCTACTTCTAAGCGAATTGGTTCGGTAATATCATGACGAATAATTTCAAATCTAGGATTATTTAACCATGACAGCACATTTTGTTTACTTCCTGTGTAGAAGTTATCAAGGCATATAACTTCATGATTGTTGGATATTAGACGGTCTATAAGATGAGAACCTATAAAACCCGCTCCACCAGTGACTAAAATTCTCATAGTTGTTTGATTACGTTTGATTATTCTTACTCTTATAGGATACCCATACTGGTTACTACTTGAGAACTGTACCAGCCAAGTTTATTCGGTTCTAACTGTTTGTTTTAACTAGGGATGGATCTGACCAAGAATAAATCTTAATTGATCGTAATCATCCTTTAAAAGCAAACTTAGGTAGCGACAGGCTTTCACAAGCCATTCTCTGTCTAACTTACGTAATTTATAAACTTCACGAATCGCGGATGCAACTAATGATTCTACTGGTGCTCCAGGAACCAATAGTAAGGTTCGCAGAAAATCCATATTATCTGTAAATCTAAGCATGGATTCTGGTCTACATCTATACACTGCTTGATGAATTTGAGGTGGACGGGGAGGTAAATAATGGTACATTTGCCTTTGAGTAGATATGTCGGAGGGCGCCTCAAAACCAACAATAGCAGCTCTAAATTCTGTTTTCAACATGGCAAATATTTGGGGTTGTTCCTGACGTAAATTTTTTAGGGATAACCCCAGGGCTCGCGCCCGGTGCACACTGTCTATGGGAGCAGTAGTGGCATAGTATACTACAGCATATATTTGATTATCGGATTCTTCATCAAAGGCGGAAATCCAGCTACCAAAAGCTGGCATTAGGGGAAATCTTAAATCTTCCGGATCCAAACACTGAGCCAGAAACTCGGTAGAGCTGGTTTCAATTACCTCAGCAATGTGGTCAGGATGACGATCTTCTGTGGCAAACTGTGGTAAAGGTAAAAACATGTTGATACTGGGATAAGAGAAAAGGGTGACAATTATGAGTATAAAATCACCACCCAAACTTTACGGTCATTTTCCTTTTTTTGTAGGTATAGTTTCCACCAGTTCTAATTCCGGAAGGCGAAAGGTAATCATTTTATCCCAGTTACCTCCTTCAAAAAGAACGGCAACTTTACCATCGCTAACCCGTTGTACAAGTCCTTCATAACGATAATAAGTGTCTGCAGGATTTTTGACGCGAACAGTAGCTCCAGGTAGAATCATGTTTTTATCCTCAAATTTTGTTGTTAGCTTGATCATATAGTAATCCTAAACTATTGGCTATCAGGGGGAGAAAAATCAATTTAGTAGTATCTTTGTTGCTGACGGAAAATGGCTACAGATTCCACTATTCCTAGACTGATAAAGTTAGTCAACATTGCTGAACGTCCATAGCTCATCCAGGGTAAGGGTATACCCGCCACCGGTGCTAAACCCAGGGTCATACCAACATTCACAATCAGTTGGAATATAATCATTGACAATACACCAATAGCTATTAAAGACCCAAAATTATCTTTGGCAGTTCTAGCTACATGGAGCAACCGCAGGCAAATTAAACAGTACACGGATAAGACTACTAAACAACCAATAAAACCAAATTCTTCCCCAACTGCAGAAAAGATAAAATCTGTGTGCTGCTCGGGAACAAAGTTTAATTGAGTCATTGGACCTTTAAATAATCCCCATCCCCACACTTCCCCTGCACCAATAGCAATGCGGGATTGCACCAGGTGATAGCCAGCTCCTAGGGGGTCATGGTCAGGGTTCATAAACACAGTCAGTCGGTTTTTTTGATATTCTTTTAAGACGTGATTCCAGCCAAAAACCCCCAGTTCACCACCTAACATGTTTAAACTAAAACTGGCGATCGCACCAATGTTAAATTTCCGCCAGGGTAAATTTAACCACCCTAAAACTCCCATGGCGATCGCCCATACTACTCCCAGGGGACTAAAAATGAGTTCTTTAAAGAGTATAATCGGTTGAGGTAGGGGCCAGGAGATACTAAACAAAATAGCAGATATTACTGGGGAAACCATCAAGATTAACCAAGCAGGGTTAGCATCCGCCCAATAGAGCATTCCTATCACTATGGAGGCGAATACTAGTGAAGTAGCTAGGTCTGGTTGTAAAAACACTAGTAACCAGGGAACTCCTGTAAATGCTAAAGCCCGAAAAAAATTATCCAGACTGGAAGCTGTGCGCTTGTGTAACAGAGCTGCTAGGGTGATAATAATTCCTATTTTAGCAAATTCCGAAGGTTGTACATTAAACCCTAAAACGCTAATCCATCTTTGAGCTCCCTTAGCACTTGTCCCAGCTATCATCACTAAAATTAGGCTGAAAGTAGTCAACCCGTAGGTGAACCAGTGCCATTCTATTAGTTTTTCATACCGAAACCGAGATATGCACAAGGCTATAATCAACCCAATACCGGTAATCAGCCAATGCCACCACCAATCAGTAACAGGTTGATTTCTTTCTGTACTAAATATCATCAACCCGCCAAATACACTAGCTGCCAAAGGTAGACATAATAGCAACCAGTCCATTTGTTGCCATGGTTTTATCCAAGAGTGCCAACTAATTTTTACACCTGAACGTTTTAATAACATTTTGCTAAAAAATAGGAAGTGTTAATACTAATCATGTTAGAGCTGCTACAGAAACCTTGGCGGCGATCCCTTGGGCGATCGCCTTCAGGGACTGAGCGGAAACTGAGTCTGGGTGAGAAATGACCACAGGTATACCATTATCTCCACCAATTCTGATAGACATTTCCAAAGGTACACGCCCCAAAAGTGGTACTTGCAATTCTGCAGCTGTTTTAGAACCACCACCGGAACCAAAGATGTCATATTGTTTATCCTGTTGATCCGGAGGGATAAAATAACTCATATTTTCCACAATTCCCAACACGGGGACATTCATCTGTTGGAACATCCGTAAACCCTTACGGGAGTCCAACAAAGCTACGGTTTGAGGTGTGGTAACAATCACTGCACCTGATATAGGCACTGCTTGACTTAGGGTTAATTGGGCATCTCCCGTTCCAGGTGGCATATCCACGATTAAATAGTCAATTTCACCCCATGCAACCTGATATAGGAACTGACGAATCACACCATTGAGCATGGGACCACGCCAAACAACTGGCTGATCCCGGTCTATTAAAAAGCCCATGGATACTAACTTCACACCGTAATTAAAAGCTGGTTCCAGAATTTCCCCGTTCTCTGAGGAGCGCACGGCAATTTCTGCATCTGCTAAACCTAACATAGTTGGGTCATTAGGACCGTAAATGTCAGCATCTAATAAACCCACTTTAGAACCTGCTTGTGCTAAAGCCACAGCCACATTGACAGCTATAGTGCTTTTACCAACTCCACCTTTACCACTAGAAACAGCAATTATATTTTTTACTCCCTGGATACCAGTCCTGTCCGGTAGAGATTTCTGTTGGGGTATTTCCGCTGTTACCTCGACTGTTATATCTGTAACACCTGGTAAATTACGAATAGCTTTTTTACAATCTTCTACAATAAATTCTCGTAATGGGCAAGCGGGAGTAGTCAAGACTAAAGTAAAGCTAACTTTGCCACCATCAATTTTTACGTTGCGAATCATATTTAGTTCCACCAAACTTTTGCGAAGTTCTGGGTCTTCTACTGGACGCAACACTTCCAGCACTGACTGGGAATTGAGGAGATTGGACATAAATACCCGCCTTAATCAAATTTAAAAGACTTTAATTTTTACTAATTTAAATCTTAACCTTCTGTGGTTAATAGTTAAACATTAGATCCCTGGGACATTTCCGCTGCTTCTACTAAACAGCGTGCCACCCGATCTATATATGAACCAAACAATGACCAAATTATCGGGGATAACCAACCACGTAAGTCCACTGAATAGGATAAATAACTACCACAGAGAGTAGACTCTATCTGATAAGTTACTCTTTCTTCTATACCAGGAACTGCCAAAATACGAACGCTTAGCAGTTGTTTAGGATTTACCCGTTCTACGAAAATATGAATAGGAACTGGCCAAAATCTTGACACTGCCTGAAATATTAATCCTGGCTTGGGCACTAAACCTAGGGGTACATTAGTGCTTTTAAACAAGGGATGCCAGGAAAAGTCTGTGAGATCTGACACCTTGAACCACAATTGATCTACGGAAGCAGAGCTGATTTGTCGATAGGTTCTCATTAGGGAAACGCAAACTCGACGATGCTTACGGTGGAGGAATTTGGATAACCAATCTTGCACTCTTATCTCTCCTATCTACAATTTGTCTGTTTAATCGTCAGCGGTGCATCCTAGACACATTTTCATTTTCCATTTCATTGTAGAACATGGGAAGCATCTGATATGCACAATCGGCCCTTTTCTCACCTGGGTGAACTTAATTTATTCTGATATAGTTTCTGATATAATTTTCCCAAACGATTTGTCGTTTTGATTGACGTAAAACTTCCAACTTCTGTAAAAATTGTAATTTTTAGGTTCGGGAATCTATGTTGACTAACTCGCAAACCCCCACTCTCTCAGCAGAATTATCCAAATTTCTTCCCCCCCCTGACTCTCAAACTAGAGCCAGTCAGTTCATGAAACAACTACAAGATAAAATTACTACTGAGTTAGAACTATTGGATGGTGGGAGCAAATTTACTGAAGACTCCTGGGAGCGTATAGAAGGTGGTGGTGGGCGTTCCCGCGTCTTGCGTGAGGGGGCAGTTTTTGAACAAGCTGGTGTTAATTTTTCCCAGGTTTGGGGCGATCAGCTGCCACCATCTATTTTAGTTCAGCGCCCAGAAGCTGCAGGACATGGCTTCTATGCTACTGGTACTTCCTTAGTTTTACATCCGCGTAACCCATATATACCTACTGTTCATTTGAACTATCGTTACTTTGAAGCAGGTCCGGTATGGTGGTTTGGCGGTGGTGCTGATTTAACTCCTTACTACCCTTTTGCTGAAGATCCTATTCATTTTCATCAAACTCTTAAAAATGCTTGTGATAAACATCATGTAGATTACTATCCAGTGTTTAAACGCTGGTGCGACGAATATTTCTATCTTAAACATCGGGGTGAAACCAGAGGTGTGGGAGGCATATTTTTAGATTATCAGGATGGACAGGGTGATATTTATCGAGGTCCTGATTCCCAGGGGGAAGCTGCTAACTACAGTCGAAATTTGACACCGCTACCCCGTCGTACCTGGGAACAAGTGTTTTCTCTAATCCAAGACTGTGGTCAAGCATTTATCCCAGCTTATGCACCTATTGTGCAACGTCGTCGAAATATGGAATATGGCGATCGCCAGCGTAGTTTCCAATTGTACCGTAGAGGTAGATATGTAGAATTTAACCTAGTTTATGACCGAGGTACGATTTTTGGACTACAAACTAATGGACGCACGGAGTCCATTTTAATGTCCCTACCTCCTTTGGTTCGCTGGGAGTATGGCTATCAACCACAACCAAATTCTCCCGAGTCCGAATTGTATGAAACTTTCCTCAAACCCCAAGACTGGATCAATTGGAAGTTACAATCTACCAAGTAAGTGTATGTAGCCTTTAGCATGATTTGGGCTGGTACAAATGGCGGTTTTTCATTATCCCAGCCTTAAGTAGTAAAACTAACAAATCTTAAACAAATTACAGGTATGCTATCTATAGAGGAAAAAGTACACAAGACGAAAAACAACGAGACTGTAATTGTTCTATCACTAACAGGTCGACTTGACATTACAACTGCTTGGCAACTTAGACTAAGAATAAATGAGTGTACTAATAAGAGTAGTCGTATATTTGTTAATTTGGGAGGAGTAGATTTTATTGATAGCTCTGGTTTAACTTCCTTGGTAGCTGGAATGCGTAATGTAGATAAGTTAAAGGGAACTTTTCGCATCTGTAATATCCATCCAGATGCAAAACTCGTTTTTGAGGTCACCATGATGGATACTGTGTTTGAAATCTATGAAACAGAAGAGGAAGCTCTAAGGAAGGACGGCTTTTTGTTAGAATAGGAAATAACAATACATTGCCCTTAACATTTTCCTTGTGAATAACTTCCGTACCGTCTCTGATACAAAGCGAACTTTCTATAGCCGTCATACCCGCCCCATCAACACTATTTACCGTCGGGTAGTAGAGGAATTGATGGTAGAGATGCACTTGCTGTCAGTCAATGTAGATTTTAGCTACAATTCAATCTATGCCTTAGGGGTTGTCACAACTTTTGACCGCTTTATGCAGGGCTACCAACCATCCGAGGATCTAGTATCTATTTTTAATGCCATCATTTGTGCTGTGGAGCAGGATCCCCAGGTGTATCGCCAGGATGCAGCCAAGCTCAAGGCTATAGCTAACTCTTTTTCTGTAAAAGACTTAATTGCTTGGTGCAGTCAAACTACCCCATTGGATCAAGATGCTAATCTGCAAGCGGAACTACAAGCTATAGCCCAAAATCCTAATTTTAAATACAGTCGTTTGTTGGCTATTGGTTTATTCTCCCTATTGGAATTCTCAGATCCTGAATTTGTCAAGGATGAAACTCAGCGCAATCAAGCTATTGCAGTCATTGCTCAAGGTTTAAAATTGTCTGAGGATAAACTAAATAAGGATTTAGACTTATATCGTTCTAATCTTGATAAGATGGAACAAGCACTAATAGTTATGGCGGACATGCTGGCTGCGGACAGGAAAAAGCGTGACCAGCGTCAGCAGAAATCTGATAACCCTCCTCTGGCTCCAACTAATGAATAATTAGGAGCGTCATTGACGCTGAACTCCCCCGCGTTTATGCGTGGGGAATCTCAAAATAAGAAAACTCCCCTGAACTCTTTTGGTTTACAATCTAATAAAGAGTTTCAGGGAAGCAAAAAATAGGTTTTTAAAAATCACGTGAAGATCTTACCTTTGGGGTACAGGTGTTTGGGGAATAGTAATAGGGGGAGAATTCCCAGCAGTTGGTGGTGTGGGAAGGGCACTTGGTGGATTCAACCCAGGATCAGCACCAGGAACCGTGGGTAAATTTAGTGGTGGTACAATCGGAGTCCCAGGAAGGTTTAGTGAATCAATCACCGGTTGAGAAGCTCCGGGGATAATTCCCAAGGACACTCGGTTTCCCCCCACTTGTCTGAGTAAATCTAATGTTTGAACCACATCATTATAGGTAGCTGTGCGAGAAGCATTCAGAACTAAAATACCCTGGGGATTTCCAGTAATATACTGTTTTAATCGCACTTCCAATTGTTCCCTGGTCACCGGATCCTTTTCAATGTAAGTTTTACCTACAGCATCAATAGTAACTGGTAAAATGTTACTTGGCTGGGAACTAGCAGCGGAGGTAGTACCTGTGGTAGCTTTGGGTAAATCAACATTAATTGCCTGCTGTCTGGTAAATTGCAGTGCTGCTAGTAGGAAAAAAGTCAGGATGCAAAAAACAACATCAATCAAAGGAATAATTTGAATCTGAACTTCTTCAATGGGAGTATGCAGGTTAACTTTCATTTTCTTGCTCTGATTCTTGCTCCGATTCTGAACTGGTCACAGGATTTTCAATAGGGTGAGTCAACTCTTCTTCCAATGGAGATTCTTCTGTAATGAAAACAAATTCTCTTTTCTTAGACTCAGGTGGGGATTGACGATACAACAATTCTAAATCATTGCCAGCTTTATTAAACACTTTCACTTGATTAACCGCAAAGGATTGAAATAGACGGTAAAACACTAAGGTGACAATGGCAACTATCAAACCAGAAGCAGTGCTAATTAAGGACTCACCAATACCTGTGGTGACACCCGCTGTAGATTCTGTACCCAGATCACCAATTTTAATTGCTCGCAAGGATTGAATTAAACCTAAAACCGTACCTAATAATCCTAAGAGTGGTGAAAGCGCGATTACGGATTCTAGAAGTTTTTCTCCCCTTCTCATTCCTGCTATTTCTTCTGCTGCTGTAGACTCCAAGGCTAGTTTAAAGGTTTCAGCATCACTTTTTTGCAACCGCAGTGGGGCGTATAGAAAACGACCTATGGGCTGATCAGTGGCTTTTTGGGCAATTTCTGTGGCTATTTCCCAGCTATCTATTGCAGCATCTAGCACTCTTTCTACTACTTGTTTTTCTTGGCTCAAAATTCGTAGCCAAAACCACAAACGCTCAAAGATTACACTTACAGATAGCACGGACAGTACTAACAGCGGCCACATGGCTGGACCGCCTTTCTTGAACAAATCTAAAATATCCACTTTTCCAGTCTCCTCACTACACTAAATATAGCAATTATGCTAGAACATTTTTCTTAACCACTAAATTCTGGAAAAAAATATGAGCTTTTCCGTACAATCACTTTACTCTTGGTATGGCAGTTTGATCCGTAAACCTAAGTACCGCTGGTGGGTAATTATGGGAACTATTGTTTATTTGGTTAGTCCCATTGATATTGCCCCCGATTTTATCCCTGTTGTTGGTCAAATTGATGACTTGGTTTTATTAACATTATTGGTATCGGAAGTGTCTAAATTGGTTATTGAGGGCTGGAAGTCTTCTAAAGCTAAAACTAACTCCCCTATAAAGGATGTTGATTCAAAAGATGTGGTAATTGAGGTAACCAAACAATAAAGCTGGTTCCCGGAAGAGAAGAGGATGCGCTATCAAATTCTACTGCAGGGCTGAAAACCTCTATTTCTCCCTGCATTTGTGCTATCAGTTGTTTGGCGATCGCCATTCCTAAACCTGTGCCGGGAATGTCAGTATTAGCTTGTACTCCTCTGTAATTTCTTTCACCCAAACGATCTAGATCCTCTTTGGGTATACCCGGACCTGTATCGCTAATAGCTATACCCTGAAAGTCTGTATTTTTTTGTAGAGACTGAATGGAGATTTTTCCACCCACAGGGGTATATTTTATGGCATTATCTATGATGTTACTGAAAACCTCTGTGAGTGCCTTAATATTGGCTTTTACTGGTGGTAAATGGTTGGGAATGTCTATTAAAAGTTGAATAGTTTTTTCCTGAGCTAGGACTTGTGCAGATGCTAGTAGGGGTAGTAGTATATCTTTTAAATGACAACTAGTAGGCTCTTCTCCCGTTCCTGGCAACAACAGCGGAGCTGTTTTCTGGGGAGATGCTTCCACTGTAAGTGCTAATCCTAGTGTGGGAATAGCTGTTGTGTCTCTATTTTTTGAGTCTAAAACCTGATCAAAGTTTTGCAATAACTCCTGCAGGCGATCGCTTTGGTTGATAATATTTATGGCTACTTCCCTATTAGTATCATTAGATCTTAATCTTTTTAAAAGAAGTTTACCAAAAGTACGAATAGCAGTCAGAGGATTACGAAACTGATGTAAAAGATTATCTAGTAAGTCCCCCTGCTCCTTTTGTAAGGCTTTTTCCTGCTGTAGTTGGTGTTGTAACCAAACTTGACGCTGATCCAATATACAGGCGATCGCTAAAGTTGTAGCTATGCGGCGAACTTCTTCTTCTTCCACTTGTTTCCACTGACGATCTTCCCTTGCTGTCAAAAGCAGTCCCACCATTAAACCTTCATATACCAGGGGTAATACAATTTGGTACTGTCCAAATAGATATTTATCTTCTAAGTTAAGGGACTTATTATAATCACTAGTATAAGCGCCAGTTGATTGGGGAGATGAGGGAATATAGTCTAATCTTGGTGCTAACAGTTTTTGATCTGGTAATGACAACACATAACTAGAGTCGCTCAAATTTTCTAAATTGCCAAATTTGAGGTTGTTAACTTTTATTCTACCCACGTCCTGGGAATAATTTAATCGAGAAGCTTCTGGATAAACCAGAACGGGAATTAATAACCCTTCTCCACTGGGGTGGTCTACCAATTCCTGTGTTAAGTAGACTACACTTGAAGACGCTCCCAGTCCCTGGGTTAACAGTAATACTTGCTCTTGACATAGAGCAATAAAATCAGAACTGGCAGACATTAACATTTTTTGAAATTCACTGAATAAGTGTATGAATGCTACAGATGCCTATCAACTATTTTGTAAGCATTTTGGCTAAAGCTATAACAGAAATTGGAATTTAGAGGTTATGTGTGTAAGCTAGTTATGTTTTATCAATGGGCGCCCTTTTGCCATCTTGTTTATTGATATCCGTTACCTATTCTAATTCCTAATTGTTAAGTGAAGTGAATTTATCACCATTTATTATTTTATTACTATTTTAATATTACTTCAGCTATCATATAACACCTTAACTACTATGATTTGCGTATTTATTAATATTTAATATACACAAGTTATTTTAAAATTACTGAGTAATTGATCCCAGTTGAGGAATAGATTGATAGAGATGTATCGAAAGGTTAAAAACCATTGATTTTTTCTGGCAACCCGTATATAATTACCACGAGTTTTGTAGCTGTGACTACAATCTTCTAGCTTGAAAGAGGAGGACAATAAGTTGGCAAGGAGACGTAAAAGAAAAAGCCGTCGTCGTCAGGAAGGACGACGGATTCTGGAAAATGTGCCTCAGTACAGCATAGAAAGCGGCGAAGACAAACCAGTGACAGCAGCGAGAAAGTTTATTCACGCTGAAGGTATCTTGCCTCCTGCCTTGCTATTAGTAAAAAGGAACGAACACACCACAGACCGTTATTTTTGGGCGGAAAAGGGTCTGTTTGGTGCTCAATACGTAGAAGAGAACCATTTTTTATTCCCTAGCTTGAGAATGTTGGAAACTCCAACTAGTGCAGAACAACTAGTGAATCTGGCAAATCGCTAAGTTCTGGAATGGTTTTTTTACGCATTCAACTTCTTACTTCTGACCCCAAAATCAATTAACTGGCAAAATTGAACAGTTGACGCAAAAATTCAATTTTTTTTTAGTTTGTGGCCGAACTGACAGTGGTGCTAATCAATTGGATAATTAAACCTGGTACAGCAGAGAGTGACAACAAAATCAAGCGAAGGGTATGTTACTAAAATAACTGAGTTAAGTTGATTTCTTAGTAAGACCATTAATACAAAGTTTGTTATGTGCTCTCTGTTTTTTTGAACCGGTTGGAAGTAGGTAATTGGTGTCAGGGTGTTAGGTTATCACATCGACAATTTTTACTTGTAAAGCTTTTACTTGTAAAGCCCTTTTTAACTCCGCGAGTTCATCTCGGTGAGCAGTGACAGTGATTATACTTGAGGGGTGTTGTTCATTTTGGCAAAACTCCATTTTGAGTAATACCTTCTCAATTCTTCCGGATTGACGCCAGTAGAATATACCACTTAATGGTGCTACTAAAACCAAAAAAAATGGATTCTGACTGGAAAAAAGCTGGGCTAAAACTAGTCCTAGACAAGCAAGACCTAGAGCAGCTAAAACAGTCAGAAACACAGCTAAAAACCAACTAGGTTGGACAAAGCCCTCGAAAATGACTTCCTTTTTTTCTGGATCTGCGGAAACCAGTCGATAAGCACGGGATTGGAAATAGTCCTTGAGTTGACCCATCAGGATGGTTTCATCGTCTTCAGAGGCTATTTTTGCTTGTTCAGTGCGATCTTTGGTGGAAGCACGAATAAAGAAAAACAACCCCACAAGCAATAACAAGGTGAGGAGAAAGGTGGATGGAATGATAGCAGTATCCATGACTTTTATTTTTTTAAATGAATCCCACCTATTTATTATTAATGATTGTTGATCTATTCTGGAGTCAAACCAGTCAAGTGGGATTTTTGATAGTCACTAAGAGATAAGCTACTAGATCTATTGACTTTTATAGAAGTTTCTTAAAGAGTTTATTGATCCTACTATGGGAATTATTTAAATATGACGAAGGACTTGGAAATGCAATCCACTAATATAAGAGCGATCGCCCAGATGTTTCGCTTAGCGGGTTGGATTAGTTTTTGGATACAACTAGTACTAGGTGTGATATCTGGGATAATAGTATTGCTATATGCCTTTTTTAGTCAGAGACCGGGTAGTCCTAATAACAATCCGGGCACGGGATTTGGCATATTTTTGGCCGTATGTGGATTAATAGTTTTAGGTGCGGGTATTTATTTAGGTTATAGGTATACAAGAATTGGTAAACAACTGGACTCATCCAATCCTAGCAATCGTCCACGAAAACTAGAGAGTGTACAGGTAATTAGACTAGGCGTATGGATTAATCTAGGAGGTATTTTAGTGACTTTATTAGGTGCTCAAGCAATTGTAGGCACATTGGTTGCCCGATCAATTTCCCCCCAAGCAGTTACAACCCAGCTATTTGATCCAAATCGAGTGATTAGCGGATTGGATATGTTAGTTGTTCAAGCGAACACCAATACAATTTCAGCTCATTTTGCAGGGCTTGTTTGTTCACTGTTTTTACTAAATCGAATCACAAGATAGTTGATCGAAAATTTTTCAATCTTTTTTGGAGTGATGACCAATGCTGGATATTAAACAGATTAGAGAAAACCCACAACTGATACAGAAAAAGCTGAATAGTCGCGGTGGTAAATATGAAATTCAGCCCATATTGGATTTAAGCCAAAAACAACGGGAGTTGGAATTAGAGCGCAACGAATTGCAAGCTAGAAGTAATGAAATTGGTAAACTGGTAGGTCAAAAGGTAAAAACAGGAATTAGTCCTCAAAGTGAAGAACTTCTCTCGTTAAAGGAAGAAGGCAATCTGGTTAAAACTAAACTAAGCGATTTAGAACCTAGAGAAAAAGAGTTAAAAGGGCAAATTGAACAGTTGTTATTAGCACTTCCCAATCTTCCCAGCGACAGTACCCCCATTGGTGAAAGCGAAGATGATAATCCGGAGATTAGAAGATGGGGAGATGAATATAAACCCCAAAATGCCAATATACTACCCCATTGGGAAATAGGAGAAAAGTTAGGTATCTTAAACTTTGAAAGAGCAGTAAAGATAGCTCAAAGTAGGTTTGTGAACTTAATAGGTGCAGGGGCTGCTTTGGAACGAGCACTAATTCAATTCATGTTAAGCAAGCACATAGATAGTGGTTACGTTGAGATTAGCCCACCCTTATTAGTAAATACGGATTCTCTGACGGGAACTGGACAATTGCCCAAATTTGCCCAAGAGAGTTTTAAGTGTGCAGAGGATGAGTTATGGTTAATTCCTACAGCAGAAGTTCCCGTCACTAATTTATATAGAGGGGAAATTTTGAACAAAGAAGATTTACCAATCTATCATACTGCATATACTCCCTGTTTTAGAAGAGAAGCTGGTAGCTATGGTAGGGATATGCGCGGTTTAATTAGACTGCATCAATTCAATAAAGTTGAGCTGGTAAAGATAGTGAGCCCTGAATCTTCTTTTGAGGAATTAGAGAAATTAGTAGGGAGTGCGGAGTCAATTTTACAGTCTTTAAAATTACCGTACCGGGTAATTGAACTATGTACTGGTGATTTAGGGTTTGGAGCGACCAAAACCTATGATTTAGAGGTGTGGTTGCCATCCTTTAGCAAATATAGAGAGATTTCCAGTTGTTCTAATTGTATTGACTTTCAAGCCAGGAGAGCAGATATTCGATTTAAAGAGTCTGGTAAAAAAGGAACCCGTTTTGTGCATACACTGAATGGTTCCGGATTAGCTGTAGGAAGGACAATGGCAGCGATTTTAGAGAATTATCAGCAAGCTAATGGAACAGTTAAAGTCCCAGAAGCGTTGCAGAGCTATTTAGGTAGAGAAGTTTTGTAATACTCTGACATAAATAGCTCCCATGGTTTCCCTATCTATAGTCATAGATACATTTGCAGCTTTAATGATAAAAACTGGCAATTTTTGCTCAACCATGATATTAGTTCCCGTCCTAATACCCATTGAAATCAACTTTTTTTTAATTATTTCATTTTGGGGTTTACAGACTGTAACAATTCCCTTTTCTCCAGTTTGAAGCAATTCCAAAGAACAACCAACCACAGTAAAAGGAGTAAACATTGTCAAAATACTCACAGAAATTGAAATAGGAGTAATCTTCTAACTTGTATACGGTCCAGAACGCTAGAGTTGATGATTAGGTAGGCGTTCTGGTTCGCCTTAGCTATACAAGATTTGCTTCTTGATGGGTTTTAATTGTACAGTTAGAGCGAGGATAGGTAACACATAATAGGGCAAACTTCTTAGATAATTGGTCATCATCTAAGAAATTTTGATCATCTTGGTTAATCTCACCTTCTATAATTTTGCCCACACAACTAGAGCAAGAACCAGCTTGACAAGAAACAGGCAATTCAATATCTGCTTCTGCTGCTGCATCAACAATTGATGTCTCTTCATCACAGTCAATTGTAGCATCTAAACCTTGCTTTTCGTTAACCAATCTGACTTTATAGGTAGCCATAGTCTTTCTCCTGAAAATTGAATAGAATTTGTAGTTTAGGTAGATGCTACCCAGACAAAAATGTGGAGAATGTTCACGGTTGTAAACTGATGCGATGGAACTAGTTTCCTTATTTATTTTTTCCCACATTCCAAATAGTTTTAGCTGCAAGGTACACCATTGGGTGAACAATCTCCCGATTTGAAAGACTTACCACAACCACAAGTATCGGTAGCGTTTGGATTAGAGAACTTAAAACCGCTATCCATGACTCCTTCAATAAAATCAATTTCCACCCCTTCTAACAAGGGCGCACTTTTAGCATCAATATAAAGCAACACATTTCCCTGTTTAGTAACAATATCATCAGGTTGGGGTTGACTGGTGATTTCAATGCCATATTCATAGCCACTACAACCACCATTTTTTACAGAAATGCGTACACCTGACTGATTTTCTTGGATAGCAGAAGTTTTTAAAAACGCCCGCAAACGAAATTCCGCCTTTTCGGTTAAAGTTACAGTCATTTTTTTTCCTATTGGCTAAGATTTAGATTGGCTGATGGGTTATTTCTCAATTCCATCATCAAGTTCATGAAGTTTTAGGAATAAATTTTTAAACAGATAAAGACTGAGATTGGGAATATCGCCAAGGTGCAGTATTACCACAAACTGGACAATTACGATCCCTCTGGGAACGACGCTTAACAAATTCCATTCTGGAAAAATTAATTGTTAGCAGTTCTGACAACAATGGTTGACTAAAACCTGTAATGAGTTTAATAGCTTCCAGAGCAGTTAAACAAGCTAAAGTTCCAGAAACAGCACCCAAAACTGAAAACCCACGTCTATCCCAGTCCGGTTTTTCTGGAAACAAACAGGATAAACAGGGAGTAACACCGGGAATAATTGTTGTTAGGTATGCTTCCATTCCATCCATAGCTGCTTCTACCATTGGTTTGCGCCAACGCACACAAGCTGCATTTAGTAAATTCCGCTCGTGGAAATTGTGAGCACAATCCAAAGCCATATCAGCAGATTGCACTAAAGAGTCTACATTTTCTGCAGTGATATAATCATGAACTGCTTCAATTTCCACATCGGGATTAATAGCTTCGAGTGTTTCCTTCGCCTTAAAAATTCTTGGTTTACCTACCCAATCATCGGTCATTAAAACCTGGCGATTCATGTCATCCAGACGTAAATCACCACCACGAACTAAAATCAGACGCCCAACACCTGCTACTGCTAAATAAAGAGCTGCAGTACCACCTAATCCCCCCACACCAGTCACCAGAATCGTCGCTGATTTAAGACGATTTTGAGCTAGTTCACCGAAATTTGGCAGCATCATTTGGCGACTATACCGCTCTAATTCCTTAGGCGTTAGACTCATTAATTCATACCTCCTAATCAGATATAATGTCTGTTAAAGTAACTACATTTTTCGGTTTATCATTGAACACCTTGAACAGTTTTTGTTCATGAGGTGTGGATTCCATAAAAACTTGATATGCTTGTTGCAGTGCTGTACTATATTTCTCCAATCTTTCTGAATCACTTAAATTGGGATGTTCTTGATTAATTTCATACATAAATTGAGAAAACTTCTTCAAAATATGTAGACGATTAACATTAACAAAGTGTTGATCGTAAGCCAGATTAAAAAATTGAAAATATGCCTCCGCATCCACAATTTGTTTAAATTCTTCCATAGTTCTATTCATTAACTTGTCTCCATAGTTTTTAGTTGTTGTTTTAGCCGATCTAATTCTTTGTATATTTCATAGGTTTCAGCTGCAACAGTCATCAATTTTTCGTAATCTGTTGGCAGTCCTTCCGCTAAATCATGCAGATCCATTTTCATTTGACCTGCTTTACTATTTAGCCTTTTGATTGTATTTCTTAGATCTTCAATTGTCATTGCAATAGATGATGAGGAATTAGTAGACTGAGCATGGGTAGTTATGGAAAAGTTATTGAGAATCTCAAACTACAAGTTACCAACTTGGGGAAAACGTTGAGCTAAATCAATTCCTTTTTGGACAAAGTTTTGCCCCTCTTCATTTAACTTTTCCAGAGATTCAAATCCAAAACGATGGGCATCTCGTAAAGTTTTGATAGCCAACAATAGTCGCCCAGAAAAAACTAGCGCCCAACCAAAACCCTCATGACCTAATTGAATCACCACATTAGAAATCATACCAGTTTCTTGCTCAATACTAGCAGCTACAGCTCGAAAAAAGGCATTAATTCGAGCGATAGTTGCCGGATCGATTTCTCCTTCTACAGAGATTTGTTTTTTGTTCTGCTTGGTCACAACAAAGGGTTTGAGAATTAATTCATCAGACCAATTTCGATAAAAACCATAGCTATCACTAGCTCTGATCTGTTGTACCAAAGTTTTTAAAAACGGGGAGACTGTACCATTTCCGTTCACACTATTATTTTGACTCATATTGCAGCTTCGTTTTCTACTTCCTCTAAAAAATTAGATTTCTTTTGACCTAGAGCCTTCCGTAACCAAGGTGGAGGATTCCCTTTTAAAGTTTGCACTAGTTTATTTAATATTTCGGCAATTTCTTCCTCTTCAGATTTGGCTTTTACCGGGGTCACACCATGTTTAATTAGTTTAGCGGCCGCACTACCACCAATTGCCAGAACATAAACTATAGTACAGTCATGTAAGGCCTCAAGTTTAGGGGTAATTTTATCCTCATTGCCATCTTCCTTTAACTCACCATCAAACCTGAGAGTCTCCCTAAATTCATAGCCTTGATCGGAAATTTCATAAACATCAATTTCCTTAGCCCATCCAAAATGGGCATTGACGTGAATTCTATCACTGGTCGTAAATGCAATTTTCACTTTCATTTGTCCTTTATAACTAACAACTTGAGAATTTGATTTATCCCCTATTCATTACATGTTGCCATTGTTGCATCATTAATGACTCTTCATGTTCTATAAACAGGTTGCCAATGGCAAACAGAACTTCCATAGTTCCTCGATAACCAACCTTGGTAAATAATCCATTTCCCAATCTGTCATAAATTGGTATTCCTAAACGATAAAGGGGAATACTAAGACGTTTGGCAATCGTATTTACATTAGAGTTGCCAATCAATAAATCAGATCCAACTGCTATATCTGCCAAATCTTCCAAATCCCCAATGGTGACACTTTTAATGGGCAAAATATCTAATAGGGGAGATTTAGTAGTGCTGACAGCTCCATGAATACAAGCACCCATAGACTGTAAAAACCTAATCATAGACCACATTAAATCTGGCTCTAATGCTAAAGAAATTCGTTTGGCACCTAAATAAAAATGAGTGTCTAACATCCCATCTTGTAATTGACGACGTTGACGACTATATTTTTCCGGAACCGGATTTCCACTTAATACCGACAAAGCTTGCAAAAATTCATCCACCGGTTCTAAACCTGTTAAATCTCGAAAGACCTCATAATCGGTATTAAATCTTTCTTGAAGAATTTTTGCTGCCCCGCGCATACTTTCACCCAATGCAATGGTAAAAGCTGAACTACCCACAGCACGCAGTTCTGGGAGAGTAGTCCCACTCACTGTTACCGCACGATAATCATCTTCCAGATGACCGTCTAGAGAAGCACCTAAATTGGGTACAAAAATAGGTTCTAATCCAAAGGATTTGACCATTTCTTCAATTTCTTGAATGTCCCCAGGAGTAAAAGCAGAACCGGCCAAAATGGTAATTTGCTCTGTTTTTACCCCTCCAGCTTTAGGTATTTGCTGGACAATACTTTCCACAGCAACTGCAAAACCATCTTGTAATGCACCTTTAAAATCAGGAGTAGGGGCAAAAATAATTGGTAAATGGTCTAATTCAGGATGACGTTTTCTAATTTCCTTCAAAAAACGTTCAATATCATCCCCCCTAGTTTCTGTTAATCCAGTGGTACACAATCCAATAATTTCCGGTTTAGCTTTTTCCACCAGAGTTAAAATTGCTTGTTCCACATTTTCCTCTCCCCCCAAAATGGTGGTGACTTCTGTCATAGCTGTGGTAGCTAAGGGAATTGCTTCTCGAAAATGTCGTACTAATACAACCTTAGCAAAAGCTGTACAACCTTGGGAACCATGAAATAAAGGCATTGTTCCTTTCAATCCCAGAAAAGCCAAAGCAGCTCCCAAGGCTTGACTTTGTTTGAGGGGATTAACCGAAACTGGTTTATTAGGAATAGTGACTATTGCCATAAATGTAATCTTTAATAATTAAAATGTTTCCCCATTATCCCATGGTGCTGGTTTGCGAATTTGTTCCCAGATGGGACTATATAAAGCTTCGTACAATTCTCTGGCCATTTCCACCATTCCTGTATAACCAGCATAGGGATGATGACGCTCTTGATTAATATCTAAAAAGGGAATTCTTGCTTTTAATGCTGTGTACTGATTTCTGCCACCAGCTATTAACATATCGGCTTTTGTATCCCTCACTAATTTTAATAATTCCTGGGCATTACCTTTTTCTAACATAATGCCATCATTGCCTAGTAATTTCTTGATTTTAGCCTTATCCTCTTCCGTACTTTTTCTAGTACTTGTTGCCACTACTTCTATCCCTAAATCTTTAGCAGCAGAAATAATTGACCAACTTTTTACTCCCCCAGTATATAGTACCACTCGTTTACCCTTTAGTCTTTCTCTATAAGGTGCTAGAGCAATATCTAAAGCAGCAGTTTCTTCAGCAATTAATTTCTTAGTCCGTGCTTGTAATTCCCCATCTCCTAATTTAGCCGCCACATTTATTAGACAACGATTAATATCATCTATCCCATAAAATGACTCTTCAATATAGGGAATACCATAGCGTTCCTCCATTTTCCGCGCCATATTTAATAATGCCCGCGAGCAGATCATCACATTTAACTTAGCTCGATGAGCGTATGTAATTTCTTGATAACGAGCATCACCAGTAATTTTGGCAAGGACTCGAATCCCCAATTTCTCAAATAGGGGCAAAACACCCCACATTTCTCCCGCAATATTGTACTCACCAATCAAATTAATATCATATGGTGTGGTATGTTCTGGTTCACCAGTTCCTACCACATATTCCAATAAAGATTCACCTGCAAATCGATTTCCCAAATTTTTACTGCCAATAAATCCAGGAGAAATTACGGGAATCACTGGAATGCCAATTTTTTCAGCTGCTACTTTACATACCGCTTCCATATCATCGCCAATCAAAGCAGTTACACAGGTAGCGTAAACAAATACAGCTGATGGTTGATAACGTTTGTGAATTTCTAGAATGGCTTGATATAATTTTTTCTCACCTCCAAAAATTACATCATTTTCTGTTAAGTCAGTGGTGAAACCGGTCTTATACAGCATTGGTCCAGAAGACAAACTACCTCGACTCCCCCAGGAATTTCCCGCGCACGCAATTGGACCATGGACTAAATGTGCTGCATCAGTGATGGGCACTAAGGCTATCATTGCACCATCAAAAGCACAACCACCTTGAGCAGCACCGGGTTGAGCTTGTTGGGTGCAGGATTTATTTTTCTTTTGTGCTTGCTTTTTTTGATTATGTTCACACCCTGATTCATTCAGCAGTTCGTTAATTTTGCCTTGGGTCATTTTCATATTGATGTCTCGCTTTATGTCTGGTCTTGACAGTTTTTATAATTCAGTTACTTTCCAAAACTTCAAGGTTGGAAATATCTATAGACTTACTGCAAAATTCCTCTTCACATTAGATTCACACATTTCAATTCTCAAAAAAAGATATCTATTTATCCGTAACTGAATTTTTATAACAGCAATTCTTGATAATTTCGGTACTGGAGAATTTTTCCGTTGGTTTAATACCAGGTGATTCATTGAAATAGGGAATTGGGTTAATACCCAATCCCCATCCGATACTAACTTAGGGATTAGTGGCCTCAAGATGATGCTTGACAACTAAGTAGGTGGGTGGAATTAAACCCAACGCCCCCATAGGTTACCCTACCACTAACCCATCCTACAAATAATTGTGCCTCCCTACTTAACCGTTATTTGTCTAGCGAATTAAGTCGTAAGAAATATCTGTCTTACCAGGAACATTGGTATTGCGGTCAATTTCTTCAAAGATAGTGTTAACAATCCAGCTCAACAAGTTAATAACACCCTTGTAACCAACGGTTGCATAACGGTGGTAGTGGTGACGATCCATGATGGGATAACCAATTCTAACTAAAGGTACACCACAATCACGCCACAAATACTTACCGTAGGAGTTACCAATTAATAGGTCTACGGGTTCAGTAAACAATAGGGAACGTAAGTGCCATAAGTCCTTACCACCCCAGATTTTAGCTTCTTTACCGAATTCGCTAGAATCTAGAAGACCTCTCAATTCTTTCTCAAATACTTCATTAGTGTTGTGAACCAAAATGTGTACAGGTTCAGCACCCATTTCTAGCATGAACCCAACAACACTATACACTAAGTCAGGATCACCGTAGATAGCAAAACGCTTACCATGTACCCACGCATGGGAGTCAGTCATAGCGTCAACTGCACGACCACGTTCTACTTCTAATTCAGCAGGAATTGTTTTACCAGTTAACTCGCTGAGTTTCATCAAGAATTCGTCTGTACCCTTAATACCCCAAGGACGAGAAACTTCAACTTTTTGACCCCATTCCTTAGCGATGTAGTCGCGGGTTTTGGTGGTGGAGTAAGCTTGGAGAGCAACAGTAGCTTTAGCGTTGATGGAGTCCGCTGCGTCTTCTAGTTTTGTGCCACCTGGGTACATGTTAAATTCACCATCGTTAGGTGAGTCAACATAATCACTGTTGTCAGATAACAGGGTGTAGTTAATACCCATTAGGTCAGCTATACGCTTCACTTCACGGTTGTTTTCTACATAAGTGTCGAAACCGGGGATGAAGTTGATTTTACCATTACTGGTGGCTTTCTTTTTACCTGCTGTTAGGTTAGAAAGAATACCCTTCATCATGTTGTCATAACCGGTGATGTGGGATCCTACAAAACTAGGTGTGTGTGCAAAAGGTACGGGTAAATCCTGGGGTACAGAACCAGCATTCTTAGCATTGGTGATAAATGCACCTAGGTCATCACCGATAACTTCCGCCATACAGGTGGTGCAAACTGCAATCATTTTAGGTTTGTAAAGTGTGTAGGCATTTGCTAAACCATCAATCATGTTTTGCAGACCACCAAAAACCGCAGCGTCTTCAGTCATGGAAGAAGAAACGCCAGAAAATGGTTCTTTATAGTGACGAGTTAAGTGTGTACGGAAATAAGCAACGCAACCTTGAGAACCTTGAACGAAGGGAAGAGTGCCTTCAAAACCCACCGCAGCGAACATAGCACCCAAAGGTTGGCAACCTTTAGCAGGGTTAATGGTTAAAGCTTCACGAGCGAAGTTCTTTTCACGATATTCCCAGGTCTTTGTCCATTCTGCAACCCGTTGAACTTCTTCAGGGGTGTGACCATTTTCAAATTCTTTCTTGTTTTGGAACAGTTGTTGGTATTCTGGTTGGTGGAATAGTTCAACGTGATCCTTGATTTTTTCCGGATTCTGAGGCATTTCTAGTTCTCCAAGATTGCTGTATATGGTGTGTTTCTGTGGCGATATCAGTTAATTGCCCCTTTTTAAGTAGGGGGTCAGAAATGTTGCCCAAAATTCAGAATGGAAAATTCAAACTTGAGAACTTTTAATTTTGAATCTTGAATTTCTCACCCCCACTTTGCCCATATTTTCACTTATATTGGTCAGTGCTTATAGGATACTGTTTAGTATTTATGGGGGCAATTTACCCTGATATTTTCTTTGCTTAGACTGCTGCTGTAGCTTTTCTTAAAGCTTTCTTGGCAGATTTGTTCCAGGGAGCACCGATTAATCCCCAAGTTGGACTGTTGAGTGCCAAATCCATGTCACGAGCGAAAATGGCAAACCCGTCGTAACCGTGGTAAGGACCAGAATAATCCCAAGAGTGCATTTGACGGAAAGGAAGACCCATCTTTTGGAATACGTACTTCTCTTTTACTCCAGAAGCAATTAAATCTGGCTTCAGAGCTTTGATGAATTCTTCAAATTCAAAGGCAGTTACGTCGTCATAAACGATCGTGCCATTGTCAATATAGTGAGTGGTACGTTTATAGTCGTCACTGTGAGCAAACTCGTAACCTGTACCAACTAACTTCATACCCAAATCGTTGAATGCAGGTACAACGTGACGAGGACGTAAACCACCAACCATCATGGCTACAGTTTTACCTTCCAAGCGAGGACCGTATTTAGCAATAATCGCATCCATCGAAGGCTGATACTTAGCAATTACCTTTTCAGCATTTTCTTGAATCTTAGAGTCGAATCTAGCTGCGATCGCTCTTAAAGATTCAGCAATCTTGGTAGGTCCGAAGAAATTATACTCCATCCAAGGAATACCATAAGCTTCTTCCATGTGACGACTGATATAGTTCATAGAACGATAACAGTGAATGAGGTTGATCTTCACATTAGGAGTCAACAACATTTCATTAATAGTACCGTCACCAGACCACTGAGCAACAACACGTAAACCAAGTTCTTCTAAGAGAATACGGCTAGCCCAAGCGTCGCCACCGATGTTATAATCACCAATAATTGCTACGTCATAGGGGGTAGATTCAAACTTGAGACTACCGTCTTTTTTAGCTTGATCTGCTCTGGGGAATACCCAGTCACGGATTTGGTCGTTAGCGATGTGGTGTCCCAAAGACTGAGATACCCCACGGAAACCTTCGCAACGGACAGGAACCACTGGTTTACCCAGTTCCTTAGCAGCTGTCTTAGAAACCGCTTCGATATCATCTCCAATCAAACCAATAGGACATTCAGATTGGACAGAAACACCACGGTTGAGGGGGAACAATTCTTCCAACTCTTGAATCAACTTCAATAACTTCTTGTCTCCACCAAACACAATGTCCCGTTCTTGGAAATCAGAAGTGAAGTGCATAGTACCAAAGGTATCAACACCTGTAGTACCTAAATAATAGTTACGACGACCAGACCAAGACCAGTAACCACAACCTACAGGACCATGGCTGATATGAATCATGTCCTTAATAGGACCCCAAACCACACCCTTGGAACCTGCATAAGCACAACCACGGGCGGTCATTACACCAGGTAAAGATTTGATGTTAGATTTAACACCACAATCTGTTTTACCTTCTTCATGTACATTCAGATGCTTCTCACGCTTCTTAGCAGCTTTTTCAGGGTAAGCTTGCAGAACTTCTTTAATCAGTTCCTTTCTTTCTTCAACAATCTTCTTGTTGTCTGGAGGTGTCATGTCTGTTTGCTCTTTCTAGTATTGTTTAGGTAGGGGAATCCCCAAATTTGCCAAAGAAAGGTAAAAAGGAAATTAATGTAGAGTATTCCTTTTTCCCATTTCTCAATCACTAAATACTACTTGCTTGCAGAAGCAGGCTTGCCAATTACTTCAGCGTTTTTGCTGTCATCATCAAGAATACCATACTCAATCAACAGAGCTTCTAAATCATCCATTTCCATGGGGGTAGGAATAGTTAGCTTGGTGTTATTGATGATCTTTTGACCCAATGCACGGTATTCATGAGCCTGGTTACTATCAGGTGCATACTCGTTAACTGTCATACGACGCAACTCCGCGTGTTGAACAATGTTATCACGAGGTACGAAGTGAATCATTTGGGTGTTTAAACGTTCAGCTAAGTTTTCAATCAATTCAGCTTCACGGTCAACCTTACGGCTATTACAGATTAAACCACCTAAACGCACACCACCGGAGTGAGCATATTTCAAAATACCACGAGCGATGTTGTTTGCAGCATACATCGCCATCATTTCACCGGAGGTAACGATGTAGATTTCTTGTGCTTTACCTTCACGAATGGGCATAGCGAAACCACCACATACAACGTCACCCAATACGTCGTAGGAAACGAAGTCTAAATCTTGGTAAGCACCATTTTCTTCTAAAAAGTTAATGGCAGTGATAATACCACGACCAGCACAACCTACACCGGGTTCTGGACCACCAGATTCCACGCATTTAACACCACGGAATCCGGCCAGCATTACTTCTTCCAATTCCAGGTCTTCTACAGCACCTTTCTCAGCAGCCAAGTGCAATACGGTAGTTTGAGCCTTAGAGTGCAGCATCAAACGAGTAGAGTCAGCTTTGGGATCACAACCTACAATCAGAATGCGTTGGCCCATTTCAGCCATAGCTGCTAGAGTGTTTTGAGAGGTGGTAGATTTACCAATACCGCCTTTGCCGTAGAATGCTATCTGTCTAATTCTTTCGTCGCTCATTTTTCCTAGTTCCTAGTCTGAGTGGTTTACCGGTCTTTTGTGTGTCGATTTCTCACGCCTTGTATCTACGGCAGTGAGCGTGTATAGAACGTCGCGGTTTAATGGTGGCGAACGCTCTACTAGACATAGTGCTGTTGTGTTTTTCATAATATTTATTAGAATGTAACTATTTGGCAGCAATACTAAACTGCTTCGACGATAATTTCCTTGTTGACGCGCTCTCGTAATCTTGATTCAATGGCTATCTTTAATGTAGCAGTACTGCTAGAACATGAACCACAGGCGCCTTTAAGAATGACTTTGACCTTATTACCTTCTATGTCATACAATTCTACGTCTCCCCCGTCGGCAATTAAAACAGGTCGGACCTCTTCATCTAATACTTTTTGAATCAGAGCAATTTTCTGTACATTAGTTAGTGGTTTTTGTTGCTCTAACTGCTCTCTTAAATTATCACCTAAAGCGGAAAATTGTTTGTGACTTACCGTACCATTTCCAGAGCCTATTTCTAGAGCAAAATCCTGCTGTACTTGTTTAATTATATCATCAATTTTTGCTAAACAAGAACCGCATCCACCACCAGCTTTTACATAATTTGTAACCTGCTCGGCGCTGAACAGATTGTTTTGTCTTACTGCTTTTTTTATCTTAGCATCTGTGATGCCAAAACAACTACAAATTAGGACACCTTCATCATCGTCCTCATGGGATGCTAGTGGAATACCTCGATAATTATAAATAGCTGCTTCTAAGGCTTCTTGTCCCATGACTGAACAGTGCATTTTAGCTTCAGGTAATCCACCCAAATATGCTGCTATTTCCTTATTGGTTACTCTTAAAGCTTCATCTAAGGTGAGACCTTTCACCATTTCGGTTAACGCACTAGAAGAAGCAATGGCACTGGTACAACCAAAAGTTTGAAAACGAGCATCGAGAATTTTATCCGTAGCTTCTTCAACTTTCAAATGCAATCTTAAAGCATCACCACATGCAATACTTCCCACTTCACCAGTAGCTATCTTAACCCCAGGTTCCCTGTTATCTTCTATTGTCCCCTGGTTTTTCGGTTCGTAAAACAATTCTAATACTTTGTCTGTATAGTCCCACATAATTGTTGATTAGAGTGTTAGATTAGGGATTTGTGGATTTACCAATGACTACTTACTACTTACTAAGGACTGCTGTTGTAACCATTGTGCTTCATCATTTTTGAAGGGAGATAAGCTGCGGAGTTTTTCCACAATTTCTGGCATGACAGCTACTACCTGATCTATTTCCTCTTGGGTAGTATAGCGAGAAAGACTAAAACGAATTGAACCATGTAAGGTAGTATAAGGTAAACCCATAGCTCTTAAAACATGAGATGGTTCTAGAGAACCAGAAGTGCAAGCAGAACCGGAGGAGGCACAAATACCATGCTTATTTAAAAGCAGCAGTATGGCCTCACCTTCAATATACTTAAAACCAATATTAGAAGTATTAGGCAAACGATGATTAATATCACCATTAACTGCACAATCAGGAATTTTAGTTAATAAACTTTGTTCCAAATTATCCCGTAGTTTTCTTTCTCTTTTAGTTGCCTCTTCCAAGTGCAATAATTCCAATTGAGCAGCCTTTCCTAAACCAATAATTCCTGGAACATTTTCTGTCCCTGCTCTTCTTCCCCTTTCTTGGTGTCCACCAATTAAAAAGGGACGAAATCTCACACCACGTTTTACATACAAAGCACCAATACCCTTAGGAGCATGAATTTTATGACCAGACATAGTTAACATATCAATTGTACTAGTCTTCATATTCAAGGGTAATTTTCCTACCGCTTGCACTGCATCAACATGAAATATAGCTCCATACTCTTTTACTCTAGCACCAATTTCTTCAATTGGAAATATAGTGCCGGTTTCATTATTGGCATACATAATAGTCACTAAAGCAGTGTTTCCAGTTAGGGATGCCTCCAATTCGTTCAAGTCTATTTGTCCTTGACTATTAACAGACAAATAAGTAACTTCATAACCTTGGGTTTCCAATTGTTTACAAACATTCAAAACCGCTGGGTGTTCTACTTGGGAAGTGATGATATGGCGCTTATCTGGTTGAGATAACAAAGCTGCTTTAATAGCAGCATTATCACCTTCAGTTCCACAACTTGTGAAGATGATTTCTGACTCTTGAGATCCCAATAAAGCTGCAACATTTTCTCTAGCTATTTTCACATTTTTAGCCAGTTGACCCCCGAAACTATGCATACTAGAAGGATTTGCATAGTAGTCTGTTAAATAAGGTAGCATGGCTTCCAAAACCTGAGGATCTACCTTAGTGGTTGCATTATTATCCAGATAGATACAATTTTTCAACATTTCACTCATTACTTATGATTTATTGTTTATGGCTAACAAATGGTAACGGCAAATAGAAAATGTATAGCTTGGGTATTTTACTATCTACCAATTACCATCGAGTACCTAAGCTACAATTTGATGCTTCTTTAATTGCTCCCCTAACTTCTGGGAATAGGTGTTATACCAACATTCCCAATAGCCCTGTTTGTTTGTCAGTTTAGCTATGATACGATTGTAGGTAGAAAACCAAACTTCCCAATAATCTTTCGGTTGTTCTACACACCCACTAGCTGTAGGACAAACTGCTTTACATTGAGGTACAGTGTAAATTGTGTTGGCGCAGTTTGTACATCGTTGGGCATCAATAATGTGCTTACCTTCAACTTTTTCAATTGCACCATTTGGACATGCAGATACACAAAGATTGCAGGAAATGCACTGGCTAGTAATAGTGTAAGCCATGATTATTTCTCCTTGGAGATTTTGGGCTCTAACATATAGCTTTTTCCAGAACGCCTAGGAAAAGAGTTGATGGCTAAATTGCTGGATAGGCGTTCTGGTTTGGCTAGGGCTATAAATTAGCCCTTAGATACTGTTCGTAAAATTCTAGGGCAACTTTCTCAATTAAATCGTATGATTCCACAGTCTGTATACCCGCTGCATGTAATTTCTCTTTTGGACAGTTGCCAATTTTAGCAACTAAAACTGCTTGGCAATCAGCAATTGCTTTAATTATATTTTCAGCTGTTGCTTCTTCACCGTATCCACCCTGACAATATTGATCAATTCTGCGGTGACTTACATAACGAACTTCATTTCCATCCACCTCGTAGACCTGAAATTCCTTAGCATGTCCAAAGTGTTGATTAACTAACCCACCGCCTTTAGTTGCTACAGCTACCAGAATTTTTAGCTGATTGGGTATTTTTTTACCAACAGTAACTTTTTGTCTTGCCAGTTTCAGTTCTTCTCTGAATTTCTCAATACCTTCTTGCACTTGTTGACGTTTTTCTAGATCGTATTCTGGAGACATTTCCAATAATTTCTCTTTGGTAAATTCTTGGCTGCGATCTTCTCCTAATAGTCCCACAGCATCTGCTCGACACTGACGACAGTGACGCATCATTTTCATGTTGCCAGAACATTGATCTTGTACTTCCTTGAGTTCTTTATTAGTCGGACCTGGTTGACCGTTTAACCCAAAATATGTACCATGTTCTGGAGCAGAAATCAGGGGCATAATGTTATGCAGGAATGCACCTTTTTCTCTAATTACTTTGTTAACTTCTACTAGATGTTGATCATTAATTCCAGGAATCATCACGGAATTAACTTTACATAAAATATCAGCTTCTTTTAAAGCCTGCAATCCTTCCATTTGCTTCTCTAGCAAAATTCTCGCACCTTCCACACCTTTATAACGCTTCCGCTTATAGTGAACCCAGGAATAAATTTTGGCACCTATTTCTGGGTCAATGGTGTTCAAGGTAATAGTTACGTGATCTATATTTAACTGTTTGATGCGTTCAATATATTCCGGTAGCATCAAACCATTGGTTGATAAACAAAGCTTAATATCCGGCGCTTTATCCGCAATCAACTCAAAGGTACGAAATGTTTTTTCAGGATTGGCTAGGGGATCTCCCGGTCCAGCAATTCCCAAAACTGTCATTTGGGGAATTTTACTGGCAATTACTAATACCTTATGAGCAGCTTCCTCTGGTGTCAGCAGTTCACTGACTACCCCAGGACGACTTTCGTTGGCACAATCGTATTTGCGGTTACAATAGTTACATTGAATATTGCATGCGGGAGCTACTGCTACATGCATTCTTGCATAATGGTGATGTGCTTCCTCACTATAACAAGGATGTTTAGCAATCCGCTCTTTGAGTTTTTCGTCCATTTCTGAGGTTGTGGTGCTGTCGCAACCACAACCACCAGATTTACCTGTGGGAGATTCCTCCTGTGGGGAGGAAGTGAGAATTCCTGTGGCCGGTAGTGTCATTGAATTTCACAAGGGTTCGGTGGAATGGTGCACTCACTTTTCGCAGTTGATTTGTTAAGGAGCGTTAAGTGATTGGCGATAAATGATTTATAGCAGCACTTTTTATGCTCCATTTATCCGTCCCTAGGATAGAATTTATTGGATTTATTACTGATGTACTCAAATGTGAGCATCCCACTAAATATCAGGGTGATAAAAATTAAATCTTTTTTTTTGGGTAGGGGTGCTAGTATTTTGTTAGTGGGGTGCGAGTATTTGTCATACGGGGCTCAGGATTTCTTTGTACTCGTCTACAACTCAACACCTAACCGCCGTTTGGCAGTTTTCTTCTTCTCAGGGGATTACATTTTTTATGTACTCATAGCAAAAAGGTTAAAAATCATGAAAGTGGGCTTCATACAGCAGTGATGGTCAACCACCGCTAATCTTAGCCTTGTAACCCAGTTTCAACAAAATCTCTAAAATTTTCTGTTTATGATCCCCCTGAATCTCAATTTCGTTTTCTTTCAAGGTTCCCCCTGTACCACATTGAGCTTTTAATTGCTTTAACAAATTTATAAGGTTTTCTTGTTTATTTTTAAAGCCGCTAATTAAGGTCACTGTTTTACCTTTTCTTCCTGCGCGGGTAGCTTGTATCCTGATGTTTTGTTGGTTAGGGGGTAGTTCGGGAACAGGACGTTCTAGAGCTTCCGATTGATCCTTGCCAAATTCCCGGTAGACGATTCGATTGTGGGATTTTAATTTGTCTGATTTGTCCTCGGACATACGAATAAAAAAATAGTAGTTTTCTAGTTTTCAACAGTCTAGCAAATTATCTTAATTATATAACTACCAGTAATCAATTAAGAAGCAATTCTGCCTAGTTGATAGTCATAGCTATAAGTTTAGACGTAAATAATTCCGAATTGTTGGTACTTTCGGGTGTAAATTGACCAATTGGAGGGTGATTAATATTAACGGGTATTACTTCTGATAAAGGTTCCGGTGCAGATAAGCTTTCATGATTAATTACATCTTTTAAAGGCGCACTACTATTATATGGAAAATTTCTCGTCTGGGGTAGTATGGGAGGTGATGCTAGATAGGTTTCCATAAATAAATCTTCCGATAAATCATTATTCTGAAAGTGATAATTATCAGGGTGGGAGGACACTTTTTTAACTCCATTACGTGGACGGGCCAAGTTTAATGATGTTCCAACAGATAAAACAGTACCCGAGTCCTGCTTGAGAATTTGTGGGAACTTGTTACAAATCATTCGTTCAAATTCCGTATTGAAATGATAATAGACGCATCCTCTTCGTTGCCAAAATGTCAATATCTGCTGCACTGAGATTGCTTTATACCGTCCCTGATATAGAGCTTCTATAATTCCTATATGTAACCAATCATGGGGATATTCTTTACCCCAGTAGGTAACTAGGTCAATGGCAGTGTGTCCATTCAAGTCAAAACCATAGTGGACTAATAAGTTAACTGCTAATTCAGCATAAGGACTGGGGAATTTTGTTAGCATGGGGTCTTAATTTTCCAGGGATGATTTCTGGGTAGTAACCTTTAGGCGATAAGTGTCAGTCTTTCTGTCAACATTTCACTGGTTGTATTTACTTTTGTATTTACTTCAAGGTATTGTGAGCTACAGGACGATTTTTGCATAACATAGATGTTACATATTCTAATGGTTAGTCCCAGAATAAACCATTAAAAATCAACTCTCAGTAATGGGTTTAACCCTTTTTATAGCCACTAGTGCCTGATATGTCATAGCTGCTACCTCTGCTCTGGTAGCTTCCTTTGTGGGTGCAAGTATTTTTGGATCTGGATAATTGATAACTATGTTTTGTTGACTTGCTGCGATCACAGCCACTTTGGCATATTCTGGGATAGCATTTTTATCCGTATAACTAAGGGAAGAGTGATTCTGGTTAGGAACCAGTCCCAGTCCGTTCACCAGAGAGACAATGACTTGTATTCTCTGGATGTTTTGATCGGGACGAAAAGTCCGGTCACTAAATCCAGCAATAAATCCTCCACTAGAAGCTATCTGAATAGCTTTGACCGCCCAAAAGTCACTGGGAATGTCTATAAAATCCACAGTTGGTCGTTTAGCTACCGGGTTGAAAGCAGCTGCTATTAAAGCTGCATACTGAGATCTGGTCATGGGTTTATCTGGTTGATAACTACCGTCAGCAAAACCACTGGTAAGATTCATGCTAACTAATGCTCTAATATATGCTTCTGCCCAGTGCCCCACTAAATCAGAAAAAGAAGGTTGTTCCTTGTCGGGTTTGACAATGTAAGGGGAAGCTATAGCTTCTGCTTCACCTTTAGCCACTAAAGCTTGGTAAATTAGGGTTGCTACTTCCGCACGGGTTATTTCTCTCAGGGGTTCCAATAAATCTGTCTGAGGATAATTCAGGACTAGCAGTTTTTGAGTGGCAATGGTTGTTGCATTAATGGCATAACTAGGAATTTGTGCGCGATCGCCATAAATTAGTAAACCATTAGGACTGCTACCAGTGAGTTTTAAGCCATTAACAATAGATACTATAGCTTGAACCCTAGTTAAGTTTTGTCCTGGTCTAAAAGTACCATCAGGAAAACCACTTAAAAAACCCCCATCAGCTGCACTAGCAATAGCTGAATTAGCCCAGAAATCGGTTCTAACATCTTTAAACCTATTTAGATTCTGACTATCTGCTAGTTGAAAAGTTTTCTTAACCAAGGCCGCATATTGGGCACGAGTAATAGGTGTATTAGGTTGAAAAGTGCCATCAGGAAAACCGCCAATAAACCCCTTTGCTACTAAAGCTGTAATAAAAGCTGTAGCCCAGTGTGCATAAAGGTCAGAGAAGCTACTACTGATAACTGGAATAATTGTATCATTGGTGGCTGCTACCAGTTCTAACAATCCTTTAATCTGAGCCGTATTGAGTTGATTACCTACGGAAATTAGACTTTGAGATGAACTATTTTGAACATCAAAATTTTCCTGTTCCCGAAAAATATTGCCTGCAGGATCCTGTGGTTTGCCAAGGTCAGGGATGGCATTACCATTAATTGATAAACCACATTGGGTATTTTGATAAATTAAATTCCCCCGCAATACTGGACTAGCATCGCGGGAGATTGCCATTCCGATTTGGTTTTTCCCCAACTTGTTATTAGCAATCAAAGGTGCGGCTAAATCCGTAATAGCTATTCCCACAGGATTATTTTCAAACACATTGCGCAAAACCTCTCCCTTGCTAGAACGTGCCATCATTAAACCGCTGGCAATATTCTGTATAAAAACATTATCCAAAATCGCCGGTTTAGATTGACCAGTACTCAATATTCCTTCCCGACCACATTTACACAAAGTATTATTAGCTAAGGTTGGTGCTGCGGATTCAATCCAAATTCCAGTTCCTTTACTTACAGAGTTAGTGACCGTTATACCCAGTATACTTCCATTACCGGAAAATAACAAGGTAATGTTTTGTAGACCAAAACTGGGACTTTGATATTCACCCCCTCCGGTAATAATAATCCCTTCACCCTTTTTAGACTCATTACCCAGCAGCACAACTCCTTGGGGGATAACCAGGGGAAAAATCTCCCGGGTTTGGGTACTATAGCTTCCCTCAGACAAGCGTATAATTCCTGGAGATGGGATAGTTTTTAAGGCACGGGTGATAGTTTTAAATGGACTCAACTGTGAACCATTATTGCTATCATTACCGGTTATAGGATTTACATATAATGAAGCAAGTTTCATAATACACGTTAACACCTAAAAAGTAGTAATATAATATAAATAGTATAGGATTTGCCATCAAAATTAGAGAATAAAAACGCCCCATAAGACAATTTTTCCGCGAGTATAATAGAGTAGAAAAATTATGCCGTCTTCAACCTTGTCAGTATACAATTCATGATAGAAGTTGATCACCTGAGTAAAATATATGGTTCTACCCTTGCAATCACAGATGTCACCTTCAAAGTAGAACCCGGTGAAATTCTGGGATTTTTGGGTCCTAATGGTGCAGGTAAAACCACAACCATGAGGATTTTGGCCGGTTATCTCCCCCCTAGTAAGGGAACGGTTAAAATTGCTGGATATGATGTCCAGGATAATTCCCTAGCAGTACGCCAAAAAATCGGTTATTTGCCAGAGACACCTCCCTTATACCCCGAAATGACTGTGGAAGGTTTTTTGTACTTCGTGGCTCAAATTAAAGGTATTCCAGCAGGCGATCGCCCGACAAAGGTGAAAGCTGCCATGGCCAGGTGCAATATTACAGAAAAGCGTCAAGTAATTATTCGTAAGCTTTCCAAGGGATTTCGTCAAAGAGTGGGAATAGCCCAGGCCATTGTTCACGATCCCCCGGCTATTATTCTGGATGAACCCACGGTGGGATTAGATCCCAGACAAATTATCGAAGTGCGAAACCTGATTAAAAGTTTAGCGGGTACACACACTATTATTCTTTCCACTCACATTCTCCCGGAAGTAAGTATGACCTGTAACCGAGTAGCCATTATTAACCGTGGTCAAATCGTGGCTACTAACAGTCCAGAAAACCTGATGACAAAGTTAACACAAGGTTCTGGTTATGAGCTGACTATTTCTGGGGAAGTTGACCTGGCTAAACAAGTTTTACAAAATATACCGGGGTTAAGTTTAGTAGAATCCATGCCTAACTTGAGTACATGTCAGAATCCTGTTCTGCGTGTTTTATCAGAACCAGGATCGAATTTGGGAAATTATATAGCATCTGCATTAATTCACGGTGGATTTGAGTTACACGAAATGCGTCGAATTGGTGCTAGTCTAGAAGATGTATTTTTGAGACTCACTACTGAAGAAAAAATCTTATCTCAGTTTGTAGAAGCGAAAGACCTAGCACAAACCTCAGGAGACAACATTTAATATGGGTAATATAGCTATCATAATTCCTAATATAATTGCCATTTATCGACGAGAATTACAAAGTTATTTTGTATCACCATTAGCTTATGGAATAGCGGGAATATTTTGGTTTATTGCCAGTGTATTTTTCATACTTATACTATTAGGTCCAGGAGGGATTTTACCTACAGTTGCCATGTATGATTTACAAGGACAACAATTTGGAGTACCCATTCCTCCCATAGACGTACCATACGAGTTTATTAGGGCATTCTTAGATCGGATAAGTTGGTTATTATTATTTGTGTTACCTATTCTTTCCATGGGACTTTACGCAGAAGAAAGGAAATTAGGAACCTTAGAATTGTTAGCCACCTCACCAATTACTAACTGGGCGGTAGCTCTAGGTAAACTGTTGGGAGTTTTAACCTTTTTCATCAGTATGATCTTACCAATAATAGGACTACAGATCATAGTCATTAGCGAATCAAGTCCATCCATATCTTTGGTCATTCCTTTAATTAGCAATCTAGGACTAATACTCCTAGCTGCGTCAATTTTATCCTTGGGAATGTTCATTTCCTCCTTAACAAGTAGCACTGTTTTAGCAGCAATCTTGACCTTTGTAGTGGTTATCCTAATCTTATTAATAGAGTCCCTATCACAAGCATTACCAGGCTTACTAGGACAAATTCTCAGTTATCTATCCCTGTTAAAACACTACAACACCTTAATCAAGGGAATTTTAGATAGCAGTAGCTTCATACTATTTGCCAGCTATATTATTCTGGGAATTTTTCTGACTGCTCAATCAATAGATGCTCTGCGTTTTCAACGCCAATAGTCACCTTAGTAAGAGTCACAATCATCGGAGATTTACATAACTAAAAATGAGACAAGTACTTAAAATCAACTTCATCAAACCACTGATTGTATTCGGATTCTTATTAGGACCATTCTTTTTGGCTCTGGGGTTAACGATTGGCACTACATCCCAATGGACTATTCTCCCTCTAGGGTTTATTACTGCTGGGGTGGTAATTTGTCTTTTTTGGGTACTGGTGCAAGCTCACAAAAGTCAGTTTTGGCAACAACGTTCTACCCAGTCAAACACCAATGCTCTAATTGCCATATTAGCTGTCCTAACAATTCTAGGATTAATCAATTTTTTAGGTAATCGCTATCACATTCGGTTAGACCTAACAGAAACCCAGTTATTTACCCTAGCGCCCCAATCTCAAGAAATACTGCGCACCTTACCTCAACCAGCCAAACTTTGGTTATTCACTAGGGAAAAAAATCCAGAGGATCAAGAATTACTAAAAAGGTATGGTCAACAAAATCCCCAATTTAGCTTTGAATATGTTGATCCTCAAACGAGACCAGGTTTGGCAGAAAAATTTGGAGTCAATGATTTTGGTAAAGTGTATCTTGAATATAATAATAAACATCAGTTGGTACAAAATGTGAATGAAAATGAACGTCTATCAGAAGTCAAGTTAACCAGTCAACTACAAAAGATTATCAGCAACGATTCTCCTAAAGTTTACCTTTTACAAGGTCACGGTGAATTAGAAATTGCCAACTCTAAAAATCCTGAGAATTCCATATCCCAAGCTATTCAAGGATTAACAGATAATAATTTTACCCCTCTAGCTCTAAGCTTAACCCAACAAACTACAGTCCCTGCAGACGCTGGGGTTGTGGTAATTGCCAGTCCCAAACGGGAATTATTGCCAGGTGAAATTACAGCTTTGGAAAACTATCTGAATATTGGTGGCAATCTTATGCTCATGATTGACCCAAATCATGACCCAAAACTTGATACTTTACTAAAAAGTTGGGGTGTGCAATTAGACAACCGATTGGCTATTGATATCACTGGAGGAAATTTAGGACTAGGACCTGCTTCTCCTTTGATTACCGAATATGGACAACACCCCATCACCCAGGATTTTCGCAACGGTATTTCTTTTTATCCTATCGCACGTCCTATTCTTATAGAACCTACTCCTGGTATCCAGTCTACCCCTCTACTCAGAACTAAAGCATATCCTGATAGTTGGGCTGAAAGTGATCAAGAAAACGAAAAGCTGGAGTTTAACGAAGGTAAGGATTTAAAGGGTCCTTTAACATTAGGTGTAGCATTAACTAAGAAGTTAGCATCTCCCATGCAGGAAAATTCCCCAGCTAAGACTCGAGAATCTCGATTGGTTATTTTTGGCAATTCACAGTTTGCCAGGGATGGGTTATTTCAGCAACAATTGAATGGAGATGTATTTCTCAATTCAGTTAGTTGGTTGAGTCAAAAAGAGGAACAACCTTTGTCCATTCGACCCAAGGAACAAACAAACCGTCGGATTATTATGTCGAATATGAAAGCCAATTTGCTGGGTGTTTCCTCTCTACTAATTTTACCTCTCATTGGGTTTTTGAGCAGTGTTGTTATATGGTGGTTCAGAAGATAATTGATAATTGTTTATTTTTCTTACCTTTTTGGAGCAAAATGAAGCGCACGACTTTAGTTTTAGTAATTTTAGCCCTAGCTTTAGGTGGTTTTGTCTACTTTGATGAAATGAAACGCAAGAGTCAATTAGAACAAGTTGCACAAAATACCCAAAAACAAATAAATCAACCTAACAATTCTCAAGAATCTAATCAACGGGAAAAAAAGCAAATTTTTTCTTTTAATACCGGTGATATTCAGTCAATAACCATTAAAACCCAAGACTATACATTGGATTTAGAACAGAGGAGCAAATCGGAACCGCCAAATTGGTTAGTGAAACTACCTACATCCACTACGCCCAAACCAGCACAAAAAGCCATAGTTTCCTATTTGACAGATTTATTGACTAAGGGTAAAACTGAAAATATCATCCCAGTCCCAGTTGGCCGATTAAGCGAGTTTGGGCTAGATAAACCTTTTGCGGTTATTGATATTAAACTTCAAAGTCAAGAAAAGCATCAACTCGTTCTTGGTAAACCTAACTTTAATAATACTTTATTATATGCAAAAGTTAATTATACTGATAGCAATAGTCAAAGTATAGAGGTTTTGTTGGTATCTAAGGATTTTGCAAATGCGGTAAATAGACAATTATCTGAGTGGGAGGAACCTACCTTGTCATCCTCCGATAATCTCCCAAACTAACCATGGTAAAACAAGTGAAATCTAACTATTCTGTACAATGGAGTGATCACATTAGCCAAATTCCTCAAACTGCTTGGGATGCTTTAGCAATACCCCTAAAAACCCCCTTTTTGGAATGGTGCTGGTTACATAATATGGAAAGTTCCCATAGCGTCACTGCTAACACTGGCTGGTTACCAAACCATTTAACGTTATGGCGTGATAATGTATTAATCGGTGCAGCTCCTCTTTATATTAAAGGGCATAGTCAAGGAGAATTTGTTTTTGATCATCAGTGGGCAGATTTAGCTTATCGTATAGGTGTGGACTACTACCCAAAGTTATTGGGAATGTCACCCCTTACTCCTGCTGAAGGTTATCGCTTTCTAATTGCTCCTGGAGAGGATGAGGAAGAAATCACAGCGGTTATGGTTCGCGAAATTGATGATTTTTGTGTTAGGCACAATATTTCTGGCTGTCATTTTTTATATGTTGACCCCCAATGGCAATTAGTGCTAGAAAAACAGGGTTTTACCCCCTGGTTACACCATAGCTATATTTGGCAAAATGACGGTTTTGCCAGTTTTGAGGATTATTTAAAAATCTTTAATGCTAACCAAAGGAGGAATATTAAAAGAGAACGTAAAGCGGTGGAAACAGCGGGGTTAAAACTCCAAGCTGTCACAGGTGAGGAGATTCCTCAGTCTTTATTTCCATTAATGTACGAGTTTTACTCTGATACCTGTGATAAGTTCGGTTGGTGGGGTAGTAAGTATCTAACTAAAAGGTTTTTTGAAAGTCTATATCTTAATTATCGCCATCGGGTAGTATTTTTTGCCGCCCATAATCAGCAATCCACAAGCCAACCTTTAGGAATGTCTTTTTGTTTATTTAAAGACGACAGGTTATATGGACGTTACTGGGGAAGTTTTCAAGAAATAGATTGTCTCCACTTTGATGCTTGTTATTATACACCCATCGAGTGGGCTATATCCCGTAGAATCCAAATTTTCGATCCGGGTGCAGGTGGTAGACACAAGCAACGGCGAGGTTTTCCAGCTACTCCCAATCACAGTTTGCACCGCTTTTATCATAACCACTTGGGTCAACTTTTACGCCGTTATATTTCCCAGGCAAATAATCATGAAGCACAACAGATAACATCTATGAACGCAGATCTACCTTTCAATCCTAATCCCTGTTAAAAACAATCGACAAAAAATTACCTTGTATCTGTAAGATAAGAAAATATGGACATATTTTTCTACAATCATGGATTTAATAATTGACGATTTAACTGCTATTGACGATAAACTTTCCCAACGTCACATTGACCTTGATCCTCATGGTTACTTTATAATATATATAGATGCCAATGAGCGTTTAATTCATGCTAAACACTTTACTAATTTTATTGATGAACGTGGTTTAGCTGTGGACCCAGAAACCGGTAAGGTCATTCCTGCACGAGGTAAGGTGGAAAGAAATCACACAACTGTTTTCAGTGGTCGTACTGCCAAAGAATTGTGTGTGAAAATCTTTGAACAAACCGAACCTTGTCCTGTTAGCTTCCTAAACCATGCAGCCTACTTGGGACGGGAATTTGTCCGCGCTGAGGTGGCTTTAGTTACCGGAAAGGAGTACGTGCAGGATTAAGTATTTGTGGGGGAGTGGTCTTAACCTTCCTTGGATGGTTGATTGATTTGGTATATGTAATAGGTGGCCATGGGAATAACCGTCGCTGCAATTAACAGTCCTACTACCCACGCAGTAGAATTGCTCTTGTTCTTATTAGTCTGCTCTGCTGTGGCAAATGTCCCTTCTACCTGGATGCTTTCTTTCTCCTCCGGTGGACCAGGATCAGGTTCACCAGAAAGCACTGCTACCAGGCGATCGCGCACATTAAGCAATCCTTGGTTGTATTTATTGCCAGAACGCAATTCTATTCCCAGGGTTTTTTCCGTAACACTGGTAGCTATTTCATCGGTCAAGAGAGTTTTCACCTGTTCTCCACTCACGATGGTGGCCCCATTTGTTAAGGTATCAACCACTAGAATGGATTGATTTGCCTGGGTTTCAGGTGTGGGAAACCATTTGGTGAATAAGGCCTGAGCAAAGCTCTGTGGTGTTTCTCCGTAGTCGAACCGATGAATAGTTACTATTCGCACTTCCTTACCGGTTTTTCGAGACAGGTCTTGAAAAGCACTAGTAATTTGCCCCTCGTTAAAGCGACTAATTACATCTCCCTCGTCTACTATCCAAGTATTGGGGGTCAGATCAGGTATTTGATACACCCCCGTAGCACCAGCTGGGGTGGTGGGGACAGATACGATCATCAATAATACTGATAGTATCAAGATAGTGATGTATTGAGGGGTGCTGAATAATTGTTTAAGTAGCTGTTTCATAATGAATCCCAAGATGAATTCCACAATACCATTAGAATCACAATACTATGGAAGTGTCTCTAATACTCTGATTTCACCAGGATAAATCCTAAGTTCCGCTCACACTCTATTCAACCATGCCAATCTATATTTATTGGGGTGAAGATGATTTTGCTATAGAAAAAGCAGTTACCTTACTGCGCGATCGCATTCTTGACCCTTTATGGACTAGTTTCAATTATACTACTTTTCTCCCTGACCAGGGTGATTCTGTAATTCAGGCCCTGAATCAAGTTATGACACCCAGTTTTGGAGCTGGTGGGAGGTTAGTTTGGTTAATCAACTCCAACTTGTGTCAAAATTGTCCAGAGAATATATTCTCGGAACTAAAACGCACCTTACCCATCATACCAGAAAGTTCCTTTTTGTTGGTGACTAGTCCCAACAAACCCGATGAACGTCTCAAGTCCACAAAACTACTCAAACAATTTGCTGATTTCCGCGAGTTTTCCCTCATCCCACCCTGGAAAACTGAATTACTAGTCCAAGCTGTGAATCAAGCTGCTCAGGATATTGGCATCAAACTAACACCACAAGTTGCTGAAACTTTGGCGGAATCTATTGGTAATGATAGCCGACTTCTCTACACAGAAATAGAAAAATTGCGTCTTTATTTAGCCAGTAGTAATATTCCACTCACTAGTACAATTGTAACCCAACTAGTCAGAAATACCACTCACAACACCCTCCAATTAGCTGCGGCCATTAAAGCAGGTGATTCAGCCAAAGCATTAGGCATTTTAGCAGATTTAATTGGCGCTGCTGAACCAGGACTAAGAATAGTTGCTACCCTCACGGGTCAATTCCGTACTTGGCTATGGGTAAAAATGATGATGGAATCAGGAGAGCGCAATCCCCAGGCGATCGCCCAGGGTGCGGAGGTAAGCAATCCTAAACGGATTTACTTCTTACAGCAAGAAGTCAAGTCTCTATCTGTAGAACAGCTAGTTTTTTCCTTACCTCTACTGTTGGAATTAGAAGTTAGTCTCAAGCAAGGAGCTTCTGAAATCCTTACCCTTCAAACTAAAGTAATTGAACTTTGTCAACTATATCAGAAATCCGGAACTTTTCAACCTGAGAATAAATCAAATCTACTAACATAAATATGACTGTATATTTTAAACCAAGAGGTAATGATAATCCCAAAGCCTCTATTTTACGTGCCATGGTCACAACAATTTTGTACTAGTTATCAACTCTTATTATGCTATCTAAGCTCTCAAAATTTCCCCTATTGTCAATTTTCACTGCTGCTAGTCTAATCTTTACTTTTCCACTAAATGCCAACGGTCAAAACCCGGCTATCACCAGTAGCGAAATCACTAACTATGCCCAAACAGTAATGATTATGGAACCTAAGCGTCAGCAAGCCTTTAAAGAGATTAAAACTCTAATTAATACCAGAGCCATCCCCACAATTATTTGTAACGATGCAAACAGTATCAAGTTCCTACCCATAAGTGCCCAGAAAATAGCTATCAACTATTGTAATGAATATGAAGAAACAGTATCCCAACATAGTCTCACAGTTGACAGATTTAATCAAATCACAGCAGAAATTAATAATAATAGTGTTTTAAAAGAAAGAGTACAAAAATTAATTATGGAGAAAATGGGACTATAGTTGAATTTTCCCCGCTCTAAAGAGACGGGGATTCATTAGAACCTTATCCTTGTCTTGTATCTGTATCTATGTGGAAAATTCCAACTTACAAGCCTTAATAGCTCCTTGGGGAGGCAATTTCTCAAAACTAACCAAGGACAAACAATCAGGATTTTCTATCATTTCCTGAGACAATAAATATCCCGCAATAGTCCAAGTTTGGTACTTTCGCGCTTGTTTGCCAATTAATCTACCCTTTTTACCATCATAATACTCTGGCCACTGATCCTCACTTAGTCTGGATTGGGCAATTTCTATCGCCTCTTGGGCCATACTCACTCTTCCTGTTTTCACCGCTGCTGCAGCTAACATCCACATTAAAACCGGCCAATTTCCAGCATTGTGATAAGACCAAGGTATATTTTTAGGGTCACATCCTGTTACCACTCTGTACTCTTCATTTTCCAAAGCAGGGAAGCAAATCTTAATTGGCATATCCCCTACCAAATCTTCCCATCTTTTTTCAATTAAATTCATAACCGCTTGTGCTTGTGTTTTTGTGGCTAAGTCACAAATCACTGCCATTAAATTACCCAGGGTAAAAAACCGGGTATCCAATTGAGAAGGTCCCACATTACCCGCAAAGTAACCCCCCTTTCTTGGTAACCATTTATCTAAATTATAATAGGGTAGGGAATCAGCATATATATTGAAAAGGTTTACCGCAGTTTTTCCGTACTCTTCACTCTTGAAGCGATAAATGTCACTGAGGCGATTAATATCTATCCAATAGTGTTCCCGAATATGTCCACCCAACAATGGTAATCTGTGGTCTATTGCTTCTACTATATCCTCGTTACCTTCACAAACCAACAACTCCCTTGCTGCACGTAATGCGGCAAAAAACAACACTTGTATTTCCAGTGGATGTCCGTAAATACCCATACGCCTATCTATCATACAAGCACCATCTGGTACTAATATAGTAGGGTACATATCAAAGCGATTTGCTAAACAAATATCCATAATTAATCGAATACCTGTTTGGAAATCGGGTCGGTAGGCTAAATCATAATCATTCGTACTTACCACATAAGCCCGTAATAAGATTAACCACCAAAAACAAGAGTCTACTGGGGTCACCCTAGCTATGGCGTGTTCTCCAAAATCAGCCTCTAAATGCTCTTCACCATGGTTAGTGACAACTTTAAAGCTGGCTGGAATTAATCCTCTACCTGGTTTGTAGGGATTCAAGTCCTTTTGTTTAGGCTGTAACTTTAATGTGGCCTCTAGAAAATTTTTAACAATGTCCGTTCTTCCCTTAATCAAAAATACCAATGCTGAAGAAACAAAATCTCTGACAAAACACTGATCATAGTTTAAAGCTTCTACAGACTGGTCAACAGCTGCTAATGTGCCTACTGGTTGTTTCTGATAGTAAAGAATTGACTGTTCTAAGGAATGCCATGCTTCTGCTTCTATATTTGCCTTCACATTAGCATTTGTGCGTGACTCATTCACTTGCATGGTTAGAATAACTCCAAGATGGGAAATTTTTGCCGAAACTACCTGAGATCTTCCTTACTATTTCCAGGTCAATGATTTTGTCCATGGTAAACAGCACCATCGACACAAAGTGTCAAGAAAAAGCATTTATAACTCTTACACGCTGAATAAATATCAAAACTAATTCCAGCACTCTTAATCACCCCTCTCGGCAAATACGCAGAAAATAAGTAAGTTAATTTACACTGAACTTTAAGTAATTAGGAGACTTAGTACCTTGGCTATCTTAATAAATTTGGAATTATTTTCCTGTAACTTATCTCCTATAATTGAATAATCTATGATCTTTGATCTAAAAATGCAATATAGGTCACCCAAAACTTAGCATGTTAGATTCGCAGAAACTACATAATTTAAGATATATGTGAATTGAATTTAGCGCGACTTGTTGATCTAACTCCCCCCAACTTTAGTTGCGGGAGGCTAAAAAACAACAGTAGAATGGTAGTTGGCAAAAAAAAATCACCAACAATTATGGGTAAGCAACGCGTTTTGTCTGGAGTTCAACCAACTGGTAACTTACACTTAGGGAACTATTTAGGTGCTATTCGCAACTGGGTAGAGATGCAAGACCAGTATGATAATTTCTTTTGCGTGGTAGATTTACATGCTATCACTGTACCACATAACCCTGCCACTTTAGCAGCTGATACCTATACTATTGCAGCTTTATACTTAGCTTGTGGTATTGATTTACAGCACTCACATATTTTTGTACAGTCCCATGTACCTGCCCATAGTGAACTTTGTTGGTTACTAAACTGTATTACTCCTTTGAACTGGCTACAGGATATGATCCAGTTTAAGGAGAAGGCGGTTAAACAGGGAGAAAATGTTGGCACAGGTTTATTGATTTATCCGGTTTTAATGGCTGCTGATATTTTGCTGTATCAAGCAGATAAGGTACCAGTAGGTGAAGATCAAAAGCAACATTTAGAACTAGCCAGAGATATTGTTAATAGGTTTAATTACTTGTTTGCCCAAGAGAATCCCGTATTGAAGTTGCCTGCTCCTTTAATTAGGAAAGAGGGCGCCAGGGTAATGAGTTTAGCTGATGGTACTAAGAAAATGTCTAAGTCTGACCCTTCTGAATTGAGCAGAATTAATGTTTTGGATCCACCAGATCAAATTGCCAATAAAATTAAACGGTGTAAAACCGATCCAGTTCGGGGTTTGAGTTTTGATGACCCAGCACGTCCTGAATGTAATAATTTATTGACCTTGTATATGCTATTATCTGGCAAAACTAAGGAAGCAGTAGCTGGGGAGTGTGCTGATATGGGATGGGGTAAGTTTAAACCTTTACTTACAGAAACAACTATTAACGCTCTAGAACCAATTCAAAACAAGTACAAAGAGATAAGAACAGAAAAGGGTTACTTAGAGTCTGTACTTAAGGCAGGTAGGGAAAAAGCTCAAGCTATAGCCAGTCAAACTTTAGCGGATGTTAAGAGGGCTTTGGGCTATACAGCACCATTATAAGCCTGAAAATAAGACCTTTCAAGTATAAAACTTTTACCATGCAGGAAAATCACACCACTATCCATACTAGCAATTCTCTCACTAGCTTCCGTGAAGCGGTACAAGCAGGAGAATTTTTAATCACTGCAGAAGTTGCACCCCCAAAGGGAGGAGACATCAGCCATACCATTGCCATGTCAGCGACTCTTAAGGGGAGAGTTCATGCTGTTAATATTACTGATGGTAGTCGTGCTGTTTTGGGTATGTCACCTTTGGCAGTATGCGCCATTTTATGCCAACATGGAATTGAACCAATCTGTCAGGTAGCTTGTCGCGATCGCAATAGAATTGGACTGCAAGCTGACTTGATGGGGGCCCATGCTCTGGGTATTAGGAATATTTTAGCTTTGACGGGTGATCCAGTCAAAGCTGGTGATCATCCGGATGCTAGAGCTGTTTTTGACCTGGAATCTGTCCGGTTATTACAATTAATTACTAATATGAACCAAGGACTGGATTTTAATCATAGGACCTTAGTTGATGGAGGTTTGGATTTGTTTGCTGGAGCAGCAGTGGATCCTCAATCTAAAAGTTGGTCTGGGTTACAGAGTAGATTTGAAAGGAAAGTGCAAGCAGGGGCACAATTTTTTCAAAGTCAGCTAATTACTGATTTTGAAAAATTAGAGAAGTTTATGGATAAAATTGCTTCTAGTTATAATAAACCCGTGTTGGCAGGTATTTTTCTGTTAAAATCAGCAAAAAATGCTCAGTTTATTAATAAGATGGTTCCTGGCGTTAATATACCCGACCATATTATCCAGCGCCTAGCCAAAGCCAAATATCCTTTGGAAGAAGGTATGAAAATTGCCTCAGAACAGGTAAGAATGGCAAAAGATTTGTGTCAGGGTGTACATATTATGGCAGTTAAAAAAGAAGAAGCGATCGCACCGATTTTAGACCTAGCTGGTGTTAGCAGGTAGTTACTTATTCCTTTGGACTACTCTGTTTTCGGTTTTCCCCTCCTAGTTGTAGTCTTCCATTAGTGACAATTCGCAACATTTCTTGCAGATCCTCCTCGATATTTTGCAACACCCGATCTGCATATTCATCCGCGCCATTTTCGATTTCCCTAGCATGGGCGATCGCATTTTGGCGTGTCTCTTCCATTTCGTGGTCACAATCGCGTCGTTTACGTTCAATTTCTGCCAGAGTATCTTGCATTATGGCATCACACTCCTGTTGTGCTTCACGACGGAGTTGAACAGTTTCCCGTTCTACTTGGCGAATAATATCGTTATCAGCCAAGATTTGAGACCTTTTGACTTGTGCTGCTTCTATAACCTGTTGTGCATATTCTTCCGCTGACAATATAATCTCCTCCTTTTCTTGGAGAATTTCCGCTGCTTCCTGAAATACAGAGGGTAAAGAAACCCGAATAAAATCTAACTGCTCTAGGAACTTATCCTCATCAATAAGGGTACGACTGATAAAGGGTAGTTGCATCCCAGAGAGGATAATATCTTCCAGACGGTTAAGCTCCTGGAGAATGTCTACTACTCTCTGGGGGTGGGAATATTCGGGAACTGGGAGATCCTGGTCATTGGGTTTTCGGATAGAGGGATTTGGCTGTAGCATTGGTATATATCCATAGCAATGTGCGGGGGAACAAGATGGTCGACAGATCCACCGAACCTGGCAATTTCTTTCACCACACTACTACTTAAAAAGCTATGCTCATTAGAGGTGGCGAGAAAAACAGTTTCGACCTGAGTTGAAAGGGTTTTATTAGTATGGGCCATTTGTAACTCTATCTCAAAATCAGAAACAGCTCGCAAACCACGTAATAAAACCCCCGCTTGTCGCATTTGGGCATAGTTAACCGTTAATCCATCAAAACTATCCACCTCTACGCTGGGTAAATGGCTAGTAGCTGAACTAATCTGCTTCAGACGCTGCTCCACAGTAAACAATGGAGTTTTGTTAGGATTGCGCAGAACAGCAACAGTGACCCGACTAAATAGCCGAGTAGCTCGTTCAATAAGATCAAGGTGTCCCAAGGTAATAGGGTCAAAGCTGCCAGGATAAATAGCAATCATGTTGAATAGAAATTAGAAAGATTTCAGGTTCGCGTACACTGTTCAATACCCTTAGAGGAACAGGCTTTTTAAGTGAATGATGGAATTTATTGATTAATATGTCGTGATATTGTACATTAGTTACATAAATTTTGCAATTGTTTCCTGTGAAGTAGAAACATATTGTTTGGTAACTTGCATGGTAGTAGATTTCTCCGCCTTACTGTTAGGGTTCGAGTTCACCTCCCCAGGTCCCGTAGTACCTGGATTAGAATTTGGACCATTTGTTATTCGTTGGTATGGATTGCTAATTGCATCAGCCGTATTAATTGGCGTTAGTCTTGCCCAGCATCTGGCCAAACGTCGTCATTTACATCCCGATATCATCAGTGATTTATCCGTTTGGCTGGTAGTGGGAGCTATTCCAGCTGCGAGATTATATTATGTCCTATTTCAATGGTCAGAATATTCCCGTTCTCCCGGGAGAATCCTAGCCATTTGGCAAGGTGGTATAGCCATTCATGGAGCCATTCTTGGCGGTATTATAGCCGCTTTAATCTTTGCCAGACTTAAAAGAATATCTTTTTGGCAATTGGCAGATTTAGTCGCGCCTTCTCTGATTTTAGGTCAAGCTATTGGACGTTGGGGGAATTTCTTTAATTCTGAAGCTTTTGGTGATCCTACAGATTTGCCTTGGAAACTATATATTCCACCAGAACATCGTCCTCCTGCTTTGGTAAATTTTGAGTATTTCCACCCCACCTTTTTATATGAATCCCTGTGGAATTTGATGGTATTTGCTCTATTACTAACTTTATTTTTTCGGAGTTTATCTGGCAAACCAGAATTAAAAACCGGAACCTTATTTTTGGTTTACTGGGTAGCCTATAGTATAGGAAGATTTGCTATTGAAGGTTTACGTACGGATAGTCTCATGTTAGGTTCTCTAAGAATTGCCCAATTGGTTAGCTTAACGGGAATAGTAGTGGGTTTAGCCGGTTTAGTCTGGGTTTATGTATATAAACGCTCCCTACCGGATGTGGTATCTCCTAGCTATAACCACCAATAAAAAATGCCCCAGAGTGTTCTCCAGGGCTTAACCAGGGTGCATCTACCATATCTTTCTACCACTTGCAAGCGGTGAATCCGGAAAACCATGGCGGAAATATTGAGAAATTTCATGGGAAAATTGGCAGAAGTTTCCTATTTTGGATGCAACATGATTAACTCCTTAAAACCAGCAGTGTATATTGTGGGTGCAGGACCTGGAGACCCAGATTTATTGACAGTGAAAGCACAAAGGCTATTAGCTGGTGCTGATTTGGTACTTTTCGCTGACTCTTTGGTTCCCCAACAGATCCTGGATATTTGTCGTCCAGACGCACAAGTTATCGGTACCGCCACCAAAACTTTAGAGGAGATTGTAGGCACAATTATAGCAGCAGTTCAATCTAATAAGTCTGTTGTACGTCTTCACTCAGGAGATGTTAGTTTATATAGTGCTATTCACGAACAAATTGAATTACTTAACGCATCGAATATACCTTTTGAAATAGTACCTGGAGTTAGTGCCTTTCAAGCTGCTGCGGCAAAATTAAAAGTAGAGTTGACAGTTCCTGATTTGGTGCAAAGTATTATTCTCACTCGGGTGAGTGGAAGAACAAAAGTACCAGATCAGGAACAATTGGCCAGTTTAGCAGCACATCAAGCTAGTCTGTGTTTATATTTGAGTGCCCGTCATGTAGCTAGTGCCCAAAACCAACTTTTACAACATTATCCTCCACAAACTCCCGTAGCTATTTGTTTTCGCGTAGGATGGCCCGACGAAAAGATCTTTATTGTCCCCCTAGAGAAAATGGCAGAGTCCACCGATGAACAAAAACTGCTGCGCACCACTTTGTATATAATCAGCCCCGCACTGTCTACCGTAAGTGGGCGATCGCATCTATATGATGCCAAATATAATCATTTATTTCGTGTTTCTACACAATAGATTTCTAATGGAAAAGAGTCTTATCCAACTTCCAGGCTATAAAATACTTGAGGTAATTCACGTTAGCAGCAGAACCAGTGTATATCGAGGTGAACAAGAAACAACTAAAAGATCGGTAATTATAAAAACTGCTAACGCCCAATATCCCCCATTAAATGAATTGATAGCCTTAAAAAATCAATTTGCCATTACTCAAAAAATTGACCATCCCCATATTATTAAATCCTATACTTTAGAACCTTATGGTAATAGTTACGCCCTAATTGGTGAGGATATAGGTGGTATATCAGTTTACGACTATGCCCAATCTCAACCACTGGCACTAAATATGTTTTTAAAAATTGCCATTGCCGTGGTGAAAGCACTGGAGTATTTGTATAATTACAAAATTATCCATAAAGATATTAAACCAAAAAACATTATTATTAATCCAGAAACTCATCAAATTAAGTTGACAGATTTCAGTATTTCCTGTGTGCTACCTCAAGAAATAGAGGAAATCAAAAAGTTCAACCCATTAGAAGGAACACTTTCCTACATGTCACCAGAACAAACAGGGAGAATGAATTGCGGTATAGATTATCGCAGTGATTTTTATTCTCTGGGGGTGACCTTTTATGAACTACTCACAGGAAGATTACCTTTTATCAGTAAAAATCCTCTCAAGTTAGTACATTCTCACCTAGCGAAAATGCCAACACTTCCCCAGGAGATTAACCCAGAAATTCCCGATTTGTTAGCGGAAATAACTATCAAATTAATGTCAAAAAGCTCAGAAAATAGATATCAAACAGCTAGGGGAATCAGGTACGATCTAGAAAGATTTCAAGAAGTATTATTAAATCATGGTCAGATTAAGTCTTGGCAATTAGGAAGTAGGGATATAGCAGATAGATTTATAATTTGTGACAAAGTTTATGGTAGAGATAAGGAGATTGCCATATTATTAGATGCGTTTGCAAGAGTCAGGCAAGGCAGTAAAGAATTAATGTTAGTGCTAGGTTCTTCAGGTATTGGTAAAACTGCTATTATCTATGAAATTAACCAACCAATTCTAGAACAAAAAGGTTATTTTACAGCTGGTAAATATGAGCAACTACAAAATAATAAAAACAATATTCCCGTTTCAGCCTTATTGAAAGCCTTGGGGAATTTATTACAACAAGTTTTAACCCAAAGTCCAGAAGAATTAGTAGCATGGAAAAACAAGATTTTATTAACTCTAGGAGAACAAGCACAAGTTATTATAGATGTAATTCCTGAGTTAGAAAAGATTATTGGTTCACAACCAGCAGCGCCCAATTTGACCAGTAATGCTGCTCGGAACAGGTTCAACGTATTATTTACTAAATTTATCCAAATATTTGCTAATGAAGAACATCCCTTAGTGATTTTTTTAGATGATTTGCAATGGGCCGATCCCACTTCTTTAAAATTAATCCAATTCTTAATTAAAGAACCAGATACCAAATATTTATTACTGATCGGTGCTTATCGCGACCATGAGGTTTATAGTGGACATCCTCTCACAGTTACCCTAGAGAATTTACGAAAAGTTGAACCCAAAATTGCCATTAATGAAATTGATTTACAACCTCTAGATAAAAACCAATTAAATCTGCTAATCTCAGGCAATTTAGCCTGTGAAGAAACCCTGTCCTTATCTTTAACTGAATTTGTATTCAATCAAGCACAGGGCAACCCATTTTTCAGCAATCAGTTAATTAAATCTATGTATGAAGATGGGTTACTCCGTTTTGACTTTCAGTTGGGTTGTTGGCAATGTGACATTTATAAGGCTCAGGCTTTATATGGTAATGATATTCTCCAATTATTAGCAACACAAATCCACAAATTACCCGTTGCTACACAGGAAGTTCTAAAGATTGCTGCTTGCATTGGTAATGAGTTTGATTTATTAACCCTAGCCATTACTTGTGAGAAGTCCCAGCTGGAAATAGCATCCAACTTGCAGAATGCTTTGACCGCAGAACTGATTATTCCTCAAGACGAAAAACACAATTTATTATATCCTGAAATCTATCAAAATGATTACATCAAAAAATACAAATTCTTCCATGATCGAGTACAGCAAGCAGCCTATTTATTAATTCCAGATAACGAGAAGGAATCAACCCATTGGCACCTTGGTCAATTAATTTATGAATACTCTAAAAATAGAGATAAAAAGGAACTAGAAGAAAAAATATTTATTATAGCTAATCAATTAAATGTGGCTCGAACAATAATTGACACAGCAAGGGAAGTAGAAAAATATCAATTGGCTGAACTGAACTTAATAGCAGGTCATAAAGCCAAACTATCAACAGCGTACGAAGCTGCTATTAATTACTTAAGATTTGCCTTGGAACTTTTACCAGCAAATAGCTGGGAAACTCATTATTATCTAACTTTAAACTTGTACTTAGAAGCAGTAGAAGTAGAATTTCTCAACATCAATTTTGACCGGGCAGAAATCTATATTGAATTGGTCCAACAAAAGGCAGTTACCCTCCTTGATCAAGTACCTGTATATGAGATACAAATTCAAATATATATGGCAAAAGTCCAAATAAAATTGGCAATTGAAACAGGTATACATATTATCAATATGTTGGGAATTCAATTGGTAGAAGAATCACCTAAAATTCTCAAAAATCAGAATCAAAACTATGTGGATGAACTAATTAATTTACCTGTCATGACTGCACCTGATAAAATAGCAGCCATGCGAATACTAGGAAATATTACTACCGCTACTTATTGTTTTGACCTAAAACTATTTGACAGAATAGTTTTTACGATGATCCATTTATCATTACAATACGGTAATTGTTCAACTTCTGCTTCTGGTTATGCCCATTATGGTCTGTTATTATGTAGAGTTGCTGGCAATATTGACAATGGATACCGTTATGGTCAATTGGCATTGAATTTAGCCAACAGGTTTAATGCTCAGGAAGTTAAATGTGTGGTTCTCTTAACTTGTAACTCAAACATTAATTTCTGGAAAAATCACTTACAACAAACCATAACTAGTTTATCAGAATGCATGAATTATGGCATGGAAACTGGCGATTTAGAGCATGTCGGTTACGCATCTGCTATCTATAATCAAAATAAATTTTTAATTGGTGAAAATTTAACCTTTCTTTTACAGGAATTGGAAACCCATATAAATTTAATGTATAGATTTAAACAACAGGGCGCAGTTCTAGTACATTTAATTTGGAAGCAATTAGTTTTAGAGTTGTTAAATTATGATCCCAGTTCTGGTTCTTTTCATAATTCATTTGATAATACTGAATTGTTATCAATCTTAATCCAATCCAAAGCTTCTACTCTAATATTCACATTCTACTTGGCTAAAACTATATTTTTCTACCTATTCCATAACCATCAAAAATCTTTAGAAGCTGTTCTTCAAATGACTGAACATTTGAACTACGTCTTCACTCAGATTGGTTGTAGTCAATATAATTTTTATTATTCTTTGGTTCTGTTGGGTGAATGCTCCCAAAAATCACATGCAAGTCAAGAAAATTTAGAAAAATATGAAAAATATCTAGAAACAGTTAAAGTCAATCAAGAATCTATGGCAATATGGGCCAGTCAATGTCCAGAAAATTATCAACATAAGTATGATCTAATAGCAGCAGAAATGGCAAGAGTTCTTAGCAATTATTGGCAAGCAGGTGAACTTTATGACCAGGCTATTATGGGTGCTAGAAAAAATAGATACATTCAGGAAGAAGCTCTGGCAAATGAGTTGGCTGCTAGATTCTATCTTAGTTGTGGTAGGAACAAAATTGCTCAAACTTACTTAATTGATGCTTATTATTGTTATGTGAATTGGGGAGCTAAATCAAAAGTAATCGATCTGGAAATATCTTATCCTGAATTACTTGCTCCTGTCCTCAAACCCAGAACAATAATTGCAGAAGAAACGAATTTTATGACTAAAATTATGGATAGCAACAAAAATGTATCAGCTATTCTAGATTTGGAAACAGTTACAAAAGCATCCTTAGCCATTTCATCAGAAATAAAAATAGATAAATTGCTGGGTACTCTATTGAATGTAATTATTGAAAATACAGGAGCAAAAAAAGCCACGTTAATTCTTAAAAAAGACTCCAACTTGTTTACTGTAGTACAAGAAAATCAAAATACCGGTTGGGAACTTATACCAATTAAGGATAGTCAGGATATCCCAATCAATATAATCAATTATGTCAACAACACTCAAAATGAGATACTTATTGATAGTAATAGTATAGATAAAAAATTTGCTATAGATCCTTATATTATCAAATATCAGCCCAAGTCTATACTGTGTAATCCTATATTAAAGCATGGACAACTTATAGGTATAATTTATCTGGAAAATCGCTTGACTACAGGTGCATTTACTCCCGACAGACTGAAAGTTTTAAAACTACTATCTTCCCAAGCAGCTATTTCTTTAGAGAATGCTGAACTATATGAAAGGTTGGAAGAAAAAGTCGCCATTAGAACTAAGGAGTTAAATGATAATAATCTCCATCTGGAAAAAACTTTACAGGAGTTAAAATCTACCCAAATGCAGTTGATTCACACGGAAAAAATGTCCAGTTTAGGGCAAATGGTAGCTAGTATCGCTCATGAAATCAACAATCCTGTCAATTTTATATATGCTAATGTTGATCACGCCATTGACTACATTCAATACCTACTAGATTTACTCAATATCTATCAACAAGAATATCCCACTCCCCACCAGATAATTGTAGAAAAAATTAAGTCTATAAATGTTGATTTTTTAGTAGCTGATTTACCAAAGGTATTAAATTCTATGTCCGTAGGTGCGGAAAGAATTCGAGATTTAGTTGTGAGTTTACGTAATTTTTCTCGTGTCGATGAATCAGAAATTAAACCTTTAGATATTCACCAGAGTATTGACAGTACCTTAATCCTCTTACAACCTCAATTTAAGGAAAAGTTAGGATCTGCCAAAAATCTTATTGTCAAAAACTATAGCGATCTGCCATTAATTACCTGTTATGCTTCTCAGTTAAATCAAGTATTTATGAATATAATTGGTAATGCAATTGATGCTGTATATGAACACCGACTAACTTTATCAGCAGCAGCAAAGGAGATTTTTACGGGAAAAATAATCATCTCCACATCAGTGATTAGTCGTGATTGGGTGAAGATTTGTGTTAAAGATAATGGCAAGGGGATGACTACCGAAATGAAAAACCGAATTTTTGAGCCTTTTTTCACGACCAAACCCGTGGGTGAAGGTACTGGTTTAGGATTATCTATTAGTTATCAAATTATAGTCAATCAACATCGCGGAAAAATTGATTGTCTATCCCAACCCGGTATGGGAACAGAATTTGTCATCCAAATCCCCACGAATTGTTCTCAATGGGATTAGAATGCTATTGAAGCGCAAAAGCCCATGAAACTAAATACTATTCATGAGCAGGTAAGTGCGATTAAACTTGTTGCAATTATTTAAAGTTATCTAGTTTTTCATGACTTTATATTAGTCTTCATCTTCCTCCTCTTCCTCATCTTCATATTCTTCATCAAAAATCTCATCTATTAACTCTTCAGCACGATCATCAGGAATCTTTAATGCTTCCTGTAGTGCAAGTAGATAGTCTTGGTCAGCTTCAGATAATTCTTCATCAATATCCATGATGAGTAGGGCCAGGACGTATGCGATTTCACAATAAATACCTTCATCCTCTAATTTTAACAGAGATGAAATAGCACTGGGGATGAGATCCTCAAGTCGGTTCTTGTTTTCATCAATATAGGAATCCACTGTAGATGATAAAGCATTAAATTCTTCTTCAGTGTATTCATCAAAAATTTGTAACCCATCAAACAGGTCAGGTATGGGATATTCTTTAGTGTAAATAATACCTTCTTGCTCATTAGCAGCGGAAAAAAGTCCGAGGATGGAGATAGCTACCTCCGGTTTGAGGTCAAGAGGATTTTGACTGGTGCCCTTAACGAGCTGACTTTTAGACTGTGTTTTGGACATAGGGATCCTTGTCATTTAATCAATACTATCCTACCTTTATATTCCCCAATCCACTGGAAATTAGTGATATGATATTTTATTATCATGACCACCACAAGACCAATTACAAAATAGACCCATGACAATGGGAAAAAGAACACAGGCCAAAGATCTGGAAGTTAGACTACTGCGAGAAGGTATTATCGAATCTCGACACGTAGTGCAAGCTGCAGTTAGTGATGACAGAGGAAGGGTTTTATCTGTAGCTGGTAACGCTGAAACAGCCACATTTGCCCGTTCCGCATTGAAACCATTTCAAGCTCTAGCCGTGACCAGCACGGGCACCATAGAACGCTATGGTTTGAGCGATCGCGATCTAGCGATTATCACTAGTTCTCACCAAGGTAGCATTGAACAAGTTAGACAAGTATTTAATATTATCTGGCGGGTTGATCTAGAAACAACCATGTTACAATGCCCAATTCCTTCCGGTAGGCGCAGTCCACTGGAATATAATTGTTCTGGTAAACATGCGGGTATGTTAGCCGTTTGTCAGCAAAGGCACTGGCCTTTAAACAATTATTTAGACAAAAAACATCCTGTCCAACAGTTGATTCTAAGCAAAGTAGCGGAACTACTAAGAATGCCAGCAGCAGAATTTATAGGTGTTCGAGATGACTGTGGTGCACCGACATATCTCATGCAACTGGGTCAAATGGCTTTCTTATATGCTCTTTTGGGGTCTAGCAATAATCTAGACATGGAAAGGATTGTGCGAGCAATGAATCATCATCCAGTGATGGTAGCTGGAGAAGGAGAATTTGATACGGAAATAATGCGATTGGCTCCCGGAGAACTAATTAGTAAGTCTGGAGCTGAGGGAGTGCAGTGTATTAGCAGACTAGGGGAAGGAATGGGATTAACCATTAAAGTGGCTGATGGGAGCAAACGAGCCAAGTACGCAGCAGCTATTCATCTCCTACAACAAATGGGATGGATTAGTCCTAGCGTGGCCCAAAGTTTAGGAGATAAATTCATGAACCTCAGCAAATACAAACGTTTGGAGGTAATTGGAGAATTATCATTTTTATAGTTGACAAATTCTAGATTTGGAGTTATATTAGATGGGTAAGGAAAAAAAGCAACGCGGGATAGAGCAGCCTGGTAGCTCGTCGGGCTCATAACCCGAAGGTCAGTGGTTCAAATCCACTTCCCGCCATTTGTATCAAAAAAAGCCCGTCTGGTAGTTCCGATGGGCTTTTTGACTAACTAGCGGCAAAAACATGCTTAGCAGTGACACAGTCTAGTTCAATTTGCTGCTTAAGAGCCTCCAGATTGGGAAACTTTTGTTCAGGACGTAGGAATTCTACTAGCTCCAGAACTAATTGTCTGCCATATAAGTCCCCCTCCCAGTCAAACAAATGTACTTCTACAGATAAAGAATAGCCATTAACTGTAGGGCGATTGCCAATATTCATCACCCCAAGGATGACCTGGGGACTGGTGTCTATTAAAGCCCTAACAGCATATACTCCTTGACGAGGTAAAAATTTATCCTGTGGTAGTTGCAGATTAGCTGTGGGAAAACCGATAGTTCTACCCAGTTTTTTTCCGGTGACTACTATACCAGATAGAGTATAAGGTCTTCCCAATAGACGGTTAGCCCTGGGGACATCACCTAGAGATAAAGATTCTCGGATTAGGGAAGTGCTAATACGATTCTCCTGACCATCTATTGTGTCATCATTTGCGGGTAAATTAATCATATCCATTTGAATAGGAACTATATTAACAGGTATATTATACAAACCAGCTAAAATTTGCAAATCCCTAGCAGTGCCAAGACGTTTTTGACCAAAACAAAAGTCTTCACCCACACTAATTTTCTGACATTGGAGTTGTTGCACCAAGATTTTTTCCACAAAATCCCGGGGTGAAAGAGCGGATAATTCCCTATCAAAGGGTAATAATACCAATTGGTCTATACCTAGTCCTTGTAGACATTCTATCTTTTCCACCAGTGGTGTTAACAGGGAGCGGGGTTGGCCGCTAAAAAATTCCTCAGGATGGGGATCAAAGGTCACAACAGTTGAGTGAATGGACTTTATATTGTCTATATTGTCTTGGGTGTGGGAATTTCGAACCGGTTCAATAACTCGTTGATGACCAAGATGAACACCATCAAACTTACCAAGAGCAACAGCAGTTGGTGTTAGTATCTGCTCTGTGGAAGCAGCAACCCAGATAGAAGACCTATTTTGAGTCAAATTTAGCACTTAGATTTACTTTGTGGTATTAAGGGGATGGTCGATATGGTCAAATCTATTCAATGTATGAAATAATAACTGTATGAGTGACCATAAGAGATAAGGACAAAGTTAGGATGTATATGGGCTTTGATCAAGACAAACGCAAAATACTCTCCGCCCTGTGCCACGGTGCCATTTTCTTTAGCACTACGGTGATATCTGTGGGTTTACCTGTTGCCATACTAATTATTTCCGATGACCCAGTTGTTAAAGACAATGCCAAGGAGTCCATAAATTTCCATTTTAACGTTTGGTTTTATGGGGCCATTTTAGCAGGTTTGTTTTTTCTGTTGGGTTGGTTAGTCCTACCCCTAATAATATTACTTCCTCTAGCGGGTGTGGGATATTTAATTCACTGGGCGCTGACAATTTTTGCCATTGTCAAGGTCTTGGCAAATCCAGACCTGGCCTTTAGCTATCCTTTTATCTTTCGAGTTTTTTAAAGGTCAACATTAATTTTTAGTAAATTATTTCCGAGAAAGTATCAATCCAGCTGTAGAATATAAAATTGCCCCATAGCTTGATTAGCAGTGAGGCAAACACAGTTAAGCACTGTTTTCATTTTGGCTGAAAGTCCCAGACCCGATTATGGTGTTTGTGACTGTTTGTTGTATGTCCACTTGTCTAAGATCAAATTAGGTTTTATGTTTCCCACCCATCGTCCCCGTCGTTTACGTACCCATCCTCAATTACGTCGGATGGTGCGTGAAACTGTCTTAACTACAAGCGATTTAATCTATCCTTTGTTTGCTGTTCCTGGTGAAAGTATCGCTAATGAGGTAAAATCCATGCCAGGGGTTTATCAACTTTCCATAGACAAAATTGTGGAAGAAGCAAAGGAAGTCTATGATTTAGGAATTCCAGCAATTATTTTATTCGGTATACCTGAAGACAAAGATATAGATGCTACTGGTGCGTGGCATGATTGTGGCATTGTGCAAAAGGCAACAACCGCAGTTAAACAGGCAATTCCAGATTTAATCGTGGTCACGGACACTTGTTTGTGTGAGTACACTAGTCATGGTCATTGTGGTTACTTACAAACAGGAGACTTAACGGGAAGAGTGTTAAATGATCCCACTTTAGAGTTGTTGAAAAAAACTGCAATTTCTCAAGCTCAAGCTGGTGCTGATATTATTGCTCCTTCTGGAATGATGGATGGTTTTGTCCAAGCTATTCGCGCTGGCTTAGATGAAGCAGGTTTTGAAAATATTCCCATCATGTCCTATGCTGCCAAGTATGCTTCTGCCTATTATGGTCCATTTAGAGATGCAGCAGACTCCACACCACAATTTGGTGACAGACGTACTTACCAAATGGATCCAGCTAATTCCCGGGAAGCTATCAAAGAAATAGAGTTGGATATTATTGAAGGTGCTGATATGCTGATGGTAAAACCTGCTTTGGCATACATGGATATTATTTGGCAGGTTAAACAATCTAGCAATTTACCCGTGGCAGCTTATAATGTATCCGGAGAGTATTCTATGGTAAAAGCAGCTGCTTTAAATGGCTGGATAGATGAGCAGCGAGTTGTAATGGAAACTCTAACAGGATTTAAACGTGCAGGTGCTGATATGATTCTAACCTATCATGCTAAAAAAGCAGCTAAATGGTTGTAGATAAGTATCTTGGTAGCTTGTATTTATAATCGGCTAGGTTCAGTGCTTTTTGGTGATTTGGTGGTGATTTCAATTTGGTGTAACCTAGGACCATTAACGGAAACTACAGTAAATTGTAGATTATTATAGACATAAATTTCTCCTTTACTGGGTATTCTCTGTAACTGATACAGTAAAAACCCACCTAGAGTTTGATATTCTCGTGCAAGCGGTAAGTCAATTTGTAGGAACCGATTGAGTTCTTCCAAATTTGTCTGTGCTTGTACTAGAAAACTTTGCCTTTCTAATCTTTGAATTGCTACCCCCTCATTTGCGGAAGAATTGCCCCCATGACCGATAATTTCCTCAATAACATCCCCAATGGTGATCATACCTGCTGTAGCACCAAACTCATCAACTACAATTACCATGGTTGATTTTTCCCGTTGCATCATTGATAATAATTCGCTCACCAGGGTTTGTTCTGGGACAAACCGAGGAGAACGCATCCAGGGGTAAATTTTTGTCTCTGGGTTCATTTTTCCCTGGGACAAGGGTGTGGCTAGGTCTTGAAAATAGATAATGCCACGAATATCATCTAAAGATTCACCAATCACGGGATAACGAGAATATCCACTAGATGTTATTTCCTCCAGAAGTTTTTGAAAACTAGCGTCTACTGATAGAGAGATAATATTTGTGCGGGGGATCATCACCGATTGGGTGGTGATTTCTCCAAATTCAAACACATTGTTTAAAAGTTCCCTTTCAGCTAATTCTAATCCAGTTGATTCTCGCTCCGTCGAAATAATTAATTGCAATTCTTCCGGTGTTACCGGAGGTCTCCAACTTTGACCTGTGTACTCAACACCAAATAATTTTAGTAAGTGACGGGTAGATTGGTTGAGAATCCAAATGACCGGACTAAAAAACCGAACTATAGCTTTAACCGAAGGGCCTAAAAGACGGGCAAATTTTTCCGAATACATCATGGCAACTGATTTGGGAAATAATTCTCCCAGAACAATTTGCAAGTAGGCAATCAGAAAAAAAGTCAGGGGAATTGATAAGGAATGAGCCACTACCACATTACTTAGATTCCCCAAATTGCCCGGTAAAGAAAGAGATTGTAGCCATGCTTCTATGAGGGGAACAATGCTACTTTCTCCAATCCAACCCAGAGCCAAGCTAGAAAGAGTAATACCTAATTGAGCGGTAGATAGCAACCTATCAATACTACGTTGTAACATTTCCACTGCGATCGCAGGTGCATCACCAGACTGAACCAGTTGATGAATGCGGGTTCGACGCACAGTTACCATAGCAAATTCTGCTGCTACAAAAAAGGCGTTAATTGTTATCAAAATTAGTATTGACAACAATTTTAATCCTATATCTGTCCAAATTAACTGGGGAAAAGTGATCACCTCTCAAGCTCGTGTAGAATAATTTTTATGAGAATTTTAGACTGCTCCCAACTTCCTATTCTAGATGAAATCCGGTGTTGATTTTTTATTTTTCCTTATTTTTCTACAGGAATATCAGACAGCTGTAATTTGAGTTTTTGAGCAGGGTAGTCTGTTAGAGACAAAGTTAAACTACTCACATCGTTAAGTAAAGCAGTGGGGATGCTAACCTTACCCGTAAATATGGGCCCGTTACCTGGCAGCTCGGCGGGTAAGCCATCTGTAGTAGCACTCAAAACTCTGCCTTTATCATCTGTGACATCTAGAAAACTATATAAAAATCTCACAGATTCATCAGACTGATTGTGCATTTTGACCTTGAGTATGAGTTGACCACCGGAATAACTAGCTGACCGTACGGACATGTTTACACCCTCACTTTCAGCCACCACGGGAAATCCTGGCTGTGGGGGTTCTTCTGGAAGTTCTTGTGCTTTTTGTGGAGATTTATCTTTTGTGGATACGGTTTCTTCCTCTTCTTCGACCTTTCTTGTTCGATTATTTTTAGTCTTGTTTTGTTCTATTCGTTTTTTCACCTGATTAATTATATCCTCTTCTTTTAAGAAAGATATAGGGACAGATTGCAAATCATTATTCTTACTACTAATTAACTTAGATGTGGGACGACCATCCGGTGATGTTACCCCTTTGAGAGCAGAGCTTCCCATAGAAAAACCCAAAAAAGCACTAACTGAGCCTGTCATCAGCATCAGGGCTACCAAAATTAAAGTTAGAACCGCAGTCGAATTTGTTGTTATCATTGTCAGACCTTGTTTAATAGCGATTTCCAGCCTAAACTAAAAAAATTTTTTTGGGTTGGCGTAAAATTATAAAAACTATGCTATGTTAGTTTGAGTTGGTTCAAACTCCAAGCAACTAGCGCCTTTGGCCGATTGGGGAGGCAACGAACTCAGTGCGACAGTCTCAACCCCATCCATGAGGGTGAAAGTCCCTCCATCAAGTCAGATGGTGACTCCAGTGTACACCTCTCTATTCTGACCCAATAGAGGGGGGAAGCAAGTACACAAATCCAACGCCAAGAGAGTCCTCTCAAAGCAGAGGAAAGGGAGTTCATATGGCTAACGAAAGTGAACCTACGTGAGAACTACGGTCAAATACAGCAGTGAAATGGAATGACACACTGCGAACAAAAGTTCAATGTGGCAAGTGAAGTAACCCCTATGTTGAGTGATAGGAATTCTGACCTTCCAGACCACACCGTAGAAAGTAGGAGCCTAAGTGAACACAATAATGGTTGGTGAATAAAGACTGGGAACTAACTGTCTTGTGAACCTTTATAAGGAGGCTAGGTCAAAGCTCTAAGACAGTTGGGAAGGAACTTACCTCAAGCCAAAGTCTACCTGTAATGGGTAGAATATGCCAAAAGGTAAGTGGCTACATTTCAGGTGAATCAAAGATGAAAGCCGATGACTAAAGCTCAAGAAGCAGTATGGACACGTTTGGAATGGAGTGAAATCCAATACAAAGTGTCGCGGTTGCAATCCAAGATTTATCAAGCATCTCTAACTGGTGACAAAAGTTCTGTTGTTAAATATCAGAAAATCCTAATAAATTCCTACAGCGCCAAACTATTGGCAATTAAAAAGGTCACACAGGATAACAAGGGTAAAAAAACAGCAGATGGTGAAGAATGGGTCAAACTAGCCCAAAACCTGGAATTAGACGGAAAGGCAAGTCCATTAACATGGGTACAAGTCCCCAAATCAAATGGAGAGTCCAGAAATCTAGGAGTTCCCACCCAAGAGGATAGAGCTAAACAGGCGTTAGCAAGAATGGCTCTAGAACCGGAATGGGAAGCCAAATTTGAACCCAATACCTATGGGTTCAGACCAGGGAGAAGCTGTCATGATGCCATCAGTGCCATTGAGATACAAGTCCGTACAAGAACTAACTATGTCCTAAGTGTAGATATTGGCGGTTGCTTTGACAAAATAAAACATGAGGTAATAGTCGAAAGGTGTAACACCTTCCCCATAATGGATCGCCAAATCAGAGCATGGCTGAAAAGCGGAGTAATGACAGGCGAGATATTCCAGCCAATGGAAAGGGGTATGCCAGTGGGGGGAGTCATTTCGCCTCTTTTGGCAAATATTGCACTGCACGGACTGGAAACTCACATCTCTGGGAAATTCCCTTACATAAGTGCCAATCAGGCTCAAGGGAAGCCTGGGAGAATAGTGAGATATGCCCATGACTTCGTGGTACTACACTGGGAAGAGGAAACCATCAAAGCAGCAAAGACTGAAGTAGAGACCTGGTTGGGAGAAATAGGGTTACACCTAAATCAACAAAAGATCAGGATGTGCCACACCATGGAGGAATACAACGGAGAAAAGCCGGGACTAGATTTTCTTGGATTTAATATCAGGACCTATAAGGTAGGCAAGTATAAATCCAGTGAAAAGGTGAATGGCGAACCTCCGGGGATGTTAACCAAAATCAAACCATCGGAGAAGTCCGTGGAAAGATTTGTGAATGACATCAAAGAAACTCTAAATCAAGGGCACGACAAAAACCCCCCGATGATGATCAAGCAATTGGGCTGGATAATCAGAAGCTGGGCAAACTATTTCAAGTCAGGTAGCCACTCCTGGGAAACCTTTGGTGAGCTGGAGAGCCACAGGCTAGATAAAGTGTATCTAAACTGGGGAAGGAAAAGATTTGCCAAAGATGGTCTTGGGTACATACGCAAGAAGATATTCCACAAAACACCAAGAAAGACTAGTACTTTCGGGTGGAAGGAAGGAAACACTCTCTTCACAGTACCCACATTATACGAGTTCCCACACGCCCAACATATTAAAGTAGAGGGAATAAAAAGCCCCTATGATGGAGATTGGGTGTACTGGAATAAAAGAATGGCTGACCACCCGGAAACACCTCAAGACATCAAGTTCGGAATAACACAACAAGAAGGTAAATGCTACTTATGTGGTCAAAACCTAACGGTTGAGGACTCCCTTGAAATCTACTATATAAACGGAAATAAAGACAACAACAGAAAAGGAAAAGCAGTAGTACATAGTTACTGTCATGAAAGTCACCAGAGGATGACGGTATCTCCAAAAGGGATATTGGGTGTAGCTTGAAGCCGTGTGCGGTGAAAGTCGCAAGCACGGTTTTGCAGCCGAGTTATCCGAGTAATTGGGTAATTTAGGTAACTAATTCGTCTTCAGGCTGGTTCGATTCCAGCAGGGCGCACTTAATTACAACACAATTAACTACACACCTGGATCCTCTAAACCCAACTCATGGAAAGCTGCCCAGCGTAACTGACAAGAGTCACAAACACCACAGGGGTGTTGGTCACCACTATAACAAGACCAAGTTAATTCCCAGGGTACACCTAAGCGGTTACCCAACTGGATAATTTGGGTTTTAGTTAGACTAATCAGGGGTGCCACAATGTCAATCTCCTTACCTTCCCGACCCTGTTTAGTTCCTAAACGGAACACCTCCTGCATGGCATGGATATAATCAGGACGACAGTCAGGATAGCCAGAATAATCTAAAGCGTTAACACCTATATATACCCGTTCAGCCCTAATTGCTTCAGCATAGGCGAGACCAAAGCTCAAAAAAATGGTATTCCGAGCAGGGACATAGGTGATGGGAATAGACTCCGACATTTGGTCTACAGGACGATTCTGAGGAACAGGGATGGAATTATCAGTTAAAGCTGATCCTCCCCAAGAACGTAAATCAAAGTTGACCAGTTGATGTTCAACCACTCCTAGGGATTGGGCGATAGACATAGCTGATTGTAACTCTCGCCGATGTCGCTGGTGATAATCAAAAGAAATAGCATAGCATTCATAACCATCTGCACGAGCCTGATATAAGACCGTAGACGAATCCAAACCTCCGGACAAAAGAATTACAGCTTTCATAATTGATTTTTGGTAAACTTCAAGGTAAATTGGGAATTGAACATAAAAAACATAAATTTAAAAAATTTTAAAATTCTTCATAAACTGGGCTACTATGTTACCATTTGGATGGTTTTGCACGGATAATGTTTGACAGTTTAGTATAATTGCCAACAGCCGTAGCATTTTTTAATTTGGTGGTTGAGGAGAGAAAAATAGTGCACAACAATAGTATATCAGTTGCGGAACCAAACCTATACTCACAACGCACCCAACCGCGTGCAATTCGCATGGGGGTGATTGGGGTGGGTAACATGGGTCAACATCATGCCCGATTGCTCAGTTCCATGAAAGATGTGGAGCTGGTGGGGGTTTCTGACATTAACGTGGAGAGAGGAATAGAAACTGCCAGTAGATATAAAGTTAGATTTTTTGAAGAATACTGTGATTTATTACCCCATGTAGATGCTGTTTGTATTGTAGTGCCAACGAGACTTCATTATGCTGTAGGCATTAACTGTTTGCTTGCTGGAATACACGTACTAATTGAAAAACCTATTGCCGCGAGCATTCCTGAAGCAGAATCTCTAGTAAATGCTGCTGCCCAATCTCAATGTATTTTACAGGTAGGACACATTGAGCGATTTAACCCGGCTTTTAGAGAACTAAGCCAGGTGTTGAAAACCGAAGAGGTTTTAGCACTAGAGTCCCATAGGATGAGCCCCTATTCAAGCCGAGCTAATGATGTATCAGTGGTGCTAGACTTAATGATACACGACATAGACTTGCTATTAGAGTTAGCTGGTTCATCAGTGGTCAAATTAACAGCTAATGGCACACGTTCCCTGGATTCAGGATATTTAGATTACGTCACTGCTACCCTAGGGTTTGCTAATGGCATTGTGGCCACTCTCACAGCTAGTAAGGTCACCCACCGAAAAATTCGCCACATCGTCGCTCATTGTAAAAATTCATTTACAGAAGCTGATTTTCTCAACAATGAAATTTTTATTCATCGACAAAATACCAATCCCCAGAACGACCGTCAGACTCTTTATAGACAAGATGGCATCATAGAAAAAGTCTATACTAGTAACATTCAACCCTTAAGTGCCGAGTTGGAACATTTTGTCAACTGTGTACGTGGAGGTAATCAGCCCTCCGTGGGTGGTGAACAAGCTCTAAAAGCTTTGAGACTGGCCAGCTTAATTGAACAAATGGCCCTGGAAGAAAGAGTTTGGAATCCCTTAGAATGGCAGTCTGAATCTGTGTCCCAATCATTAACCTCTAGCGTTTAGGAATGGCCATGGACTAAACTTACCAGTGGGGAATAGGATTAACCTAATTCCCCATCAACCACCAAGGACACACTTACAAACAATTCAGTATGCTCGAATGGATTACCAACACAATTAACTCTCTAGGATATATAGGGATTGCTATGATGATGTTCCTAGAAAATCTCTTTCCTCCTATACCCTCGGAACTGATTATGCCATTGGCAGGATTTACAGCCAGTCCCTATCAACCAGGAGGGGCAAAACTGAATATCATTGGTGTGTTTTTTTCAGGACTGGTGGGCTCGACACTTGGTGCCCTTATATGGTACTATCCAGGCAAGTTGTTACAAGAACAACAGTTGAAAAAACTGGCTAGAAAATATGGTAAGTGGTTGGCTATATCCAGCGATGATATTGATAAGGCTAAAACCTGGTTTAATAGACAGGGTGGTAAGGCGGTTCTCATGGGTCGTTTAGTACCGGGAATCCGCACCTTGATTTCCATCCCTGCTGGAATGGCCAACATGCCTATGTTGCCCTTCTTGCTGTATACTACCCTTGGTAGTGCAGTATGGGTTGGCTTTTTGACATATTCCGGATACCTTTTGGGAACCCAGTATAAACTTGTGGAAAAATACATAGACCCCATATCCAAAATTGTTTTGGTTGGTATATTAGTATTATTTTTTCTTTGGGTATTTAAGCGCAAAAGTCAACAGATCCGTAGATAAATTCTGAATAGATAACGATCCGCCAAGTCAACAAACAGGAGCCTTCATGACAGAACTAACCCCCGTAGCTAATCCAATTAACTTGGCCGCTGTGCCTATGAATAGTGGTATTAGCAAACCAACCGTATCCAGCATCAGCCCTACTCATAAGCCAACCAGCATTTCAGGGAAAAATATTCTCAGTGTTGACTTGGGTAGAACCTCCACTAAAACCTGCGTCAGTCGCGAACCTGGAAATGTAGCTTTTATTCCCGCCAATGTTAAGTACATGTCCGCCGAGCAGATACGTAGTGGAGTATTTGAAGGTAAGACTGCCGATCCCCTGATGGATTTGTGGTTGGAATATCAAGGAAGTGGCTATGCAGTTGGTCAATTAGCAGCAGACTTTGGTGCAAATCTAGGCGTTGGCAAATCTAAGGTAGAGGATGCTTTAATCAAAGTATTAGCTGCTGCTGGTTATTTTAAGTTACAAGACGAAATTTCCGTGATTTTGGGTCTCCCCTTCCTTTCTTTAGAACAATTTGAAAAGGAAAAAGCACAGTTAATTAGCTTATTAACCGGTCAACATATTTTTAACTTCCGTGGTGAGTCCTTATCTATTAGTATAACTAAAGTTTGGGTGATGCCAGAGGGCTATGGTAGTCTTTTGTGGACCGAATCTCAACCAAATAAGAGTCCATTAGTTCCCGATTTAACCACAATTTCCGTGGGAATTGTGGATATTGGTCATCAAACTATTGACCTAATCATGGTTGATCACTTTCGCTTTGCCCGAGGTCTTTCCCAAAGTGAAGATTTTGGTATGAGTGAGTTCTATCAGAGAGTTGCAGGCGAAATTGAAGGTGCTGATAGTCAGTCTTTAGCACTTATTTCTGCTGTGAATAAACCAAAAGGTGAACGTTTTTATCGTCCTAAAGGTGCTAATAAGCCAACTAATCTGGATGATTTCCTCCCTAACTTGACGGAGCAGTTTTCTAGAGAAATTTGCTCTCGTGTGTTAGCTTGGTTACCAGACCGGGTGACTGATGTAATTATCACCGGTGGTGGTGGCGAGTTCTTCTGGGCGGATATCCAAAGATTGCTCAAAGAGGCTAGAATTAACGCTTATTTGGCTGCTCCCTCTCGCGAAGCTAATGCTTTGGGACAATATCTTTATGGTGAAGCCCAATTATCTGCTAGTCGCGTTGCTAGGTAGTAAAAACAATGTTCCAGTGGTCAAAAAAGACAGTTAAATCTGTAACTTTTAATCCTGGGATTAGCGATGAGAGTCTACTAGCACGGGTGGAAAGTTATTTGCAGGCAAACCCCAGCAAGACTTTTAGTGACCTGTGCAAGGAAACTCTTTCGCAGTACCTATGTGTGTTGGAGTCGCCCACCCGTGGTACAGTCCCCCTGTCTCCAGATCAAAAAATCAGTGAGTTACAACGTCAGGTCAAGGAGCTTGAACAGCGCTTTTTTGCCAGGGAATCTCATATTCTGCAACTTAGTCAACAGGTAGCCCAACTGGCCAACGTGCTCAATCAGGGCCAATCAGTAAGCTTGAGCGTCTTTAACCCATCTGTTTCTCAACCAGTTCCAGTGGAAAAAACTGATCCTGTGATTGATAGGTTAAGCAGTTTAATAGATGATTTTTAGCTGAAATCGCCGTTGGCACTTCCTGTTTTTGTGCTTTTCGGCGATTCCCTTCTATTACTATGTTGCCATTTGCCATCTTTTCCACAAATAACTAGCCAAGCAATTTGTGGAAATATGCGCTACAATCGGTAATAGTAAGTTACCACTCCATAGGGCACCATAGGATAGAACTATACCGATAATTGTTGCCCACACCACGTAGGGCCACTGTTTGGCACCAGTGAGGTGCAAAACTCCAAAACAAAGACTGGAAATTATCACGGCTACATGATCTGCTCCTAAAGCGGGTAGCATTACACCGCGAAACAATAATTCTTCGCTTAAACCGGGCAGCAGTCCTAACCATATTAAGTCAGGTAAAACTAAGGGTTTAAGTACCATACGAAGGTAATAATCAGCACTTTCACGATAATCGGAAGAAAGTCGATAGGCTAAACTGCTGAAAATAGTGATGCTCAAACCCAATCCTAAGCCCCAAACTAAGTGTGTGGGTTGCCAGTACAACCTGAATAGAATAACATCTCCAAACCCTAACCACAGTTTGGCAACTGTCCATAGGATAATGGCTGTTAGTCCCATGGCTATTAGAACTTGGGTGCGTGAAAGCTCTGGAATATCTGGTTCTTGTTTTTGTTGCTCTACCACGGGTATTAATTAAAAATGGGCGATATTTATTCTCTTAATAATGCTTGAGGATCTACTCCCGCTTTATGGGCTGCCAATACACCTATTGCCTCTAAGTAAGAAGATACTTGTGTAGACTTGATTCCTAAAGATGCAGCCGGTACGGTGATTAGTGTCTCATTGCCTGTAACCGTGACTATTTGACACTGTCTTTGACTTAGGCTCATGAGCAGACTACTACCACAAGCACCCGCAGGTGATATGACAGCGTCAATCTCCTCTACCCAAATATCCCCAGGTAAACTTTTGTTTTTTTCACTGGTAATAAATTGGGGTGCACGACTCAGACCCACTAAAACAGATGGCATATAAGTATAACCTATTTCTTCAGCAGCTGCAAGAGGTGATAAATCCAATTCGGGCGGTGATGTTGCTAAAGCTGGAGCATGGGCGCAAGGAATTTTAAAGGTTCGCACCAATAAATGGCTAATTACAGCTTCAGCACCTGCTATTGGGTCTACCCCCTTTCCCTGACGATATTTTTCTTCCCCTTCCATAGTATCAGGAAATCTCCCCACTACTGCTATGGCTTCTACTTTTTCTGTGGTTACCAATTTTGCCGCCGCCCGCAACAAACTATCTGGGTTAGATATAGTTCCCCAACTTATTCCAGAGGTTGATATACCTATTTCTACCCCTAGTGAAGTATCCGTAACTATACTGTCTACAATGTTTAAACCTAGGGTTGCTCTGGCACCATCCACCGTTTGTAAGTGCCGCAGCATTAAATCCGGCTCTATGGCTTTGTCTAAAATTACCCCTATTCTATTACTACGCACCGGGCGCAGTCCCCACCCTCCAGAGGCAAACTTATCTAAACCGTATCCCTCTACATAGTAGGAATTAGATATATTCCAGTATAGACTTGCACCATTTAGTACGTTGGGATGGGTGATCAGGCGATCGCATACCTGTGACATGACCCTAGCTAAGGGTATTGCATCACCTGCATAACCACCAATAGTAGCGCCTATACCGGTTGGTATAATAAGAATTGCGGTGTATGGGCGTTGCATCAGACTAAGCCAATAAGTTAACGGGTGACCACCGCTTCCACAGTCACCTTTTCTCTGGTAGTATCTACAGAGGTTACGGCCCAGCGGAGGGGTTGACCTTGTTTTTTGATTTCTGCTTCAATGGTTTGCTGTAATTCTGCGGGAGTTTCTTGCAGATCTATTTCAGCGGTAATGAAATGGGTAGTCATGTTGGTAAAGGTATTGTAATTATTAATATTAATTATCGGTTGTTAGTTGGCTGTACCAAATTGCTTTTGATAGACCACATCTTCCTTTTCGGTTTCAATTTTTAGGTTTGAAAGAGGTTTAGCGACACAAAGCAAAGCGTAACCTTGTGCTTGAAGTTCCATTCCCACACCCATACCATCTGATTGATCAACAGTCCCTTCTGTAATTAAAGCCGCACAAGTGGTACATACTCCTGCGTGGCAGGAAGAAGGTAGGTCTAGTCCTGCTTGTTCAGCAACAGACAGTATAGTTTCATCGCTAGGAACTTCTAAATTATACTTTTTCCCTTGATGGTTGATTTCTACGTGGAAGGTTTGGGTCATAAATTACCAATGCGTAAAAATATGGTCTTTAAAAAAAATGCGAGAAAACAAAAATCCGTAAATCATTATATCCTATGAAGTGGGAAATTGGAAGAAGACCATTTTTGTCCCGATTACCGGACTTCTGGCAATTACTTGATTTCGAGCATTAACAAGTTTTACATGAATCAAGTCCATTTCTTGACAGCTCTTTAATATTTTTTCTGCTAACTTTTCCTGTTGTGAAGATTCTAATTTATACCAATTCTCGTTTATTTTGATAACTATCTCACTTATACGGAAATTAGTTTTAATTGATTGAACAAGTTTCAGCTCTATTCTTTGTTTATCTTTGTTTATGATACTTGTTGCGGTGATTTCTTTTAGCTGCTTTTCTATAAATACAGTTACTTCCGGTTGTGGTATTAATTCCACTGGTTCTATTTCAGATTGTGATCGGAGGATAAAATCAGTTGCTGGTTGACTTAATTCAGGTTTAGATTTGCCCTCAACAATAGAATCAGCTGTTCGTTCACCTAATTGGGGTTGAGGTTTGTCCTCAACAATAGAATCAGCTATTGATT